>ENA-OQDA01000099-OQDA01000099.1-human-gut-metagenome-genome-assembly--contig:-NODE-99-length-35948-cov-5.685213_pt1 | contig 35948 bp, 29 predicted proteins | sample MGYA00242771_ERZ504603 | MGnify/ENA primary metagenome ERZ504603 (study PRJEB26092, sample SAMD00036328) | human gut metagenome | host: Homo sapiens | study: EMG produced TPA metagenomics assembly of...
CTCACAATTTATTTCAGGAACTGTGAACTCATGCTTGCATTCATACGCGATGCCAACACAGCCCGTTCTGTAACAGATATATTCAACTGGCTCGATCAAATACTTGGGCGCGAAGCTTTCAAGAAGCTCTTTCAAGTGATGCTCACTGATCGAGGAAGTGAGTTCACTGATTCCTTGTCCATCGAGTGTGATGAGAACGGCGAGATACGTACAAGAGTCTTCTACTGTGACCCTCAGCGACCAGACCAGAAAGGTGGCTGTGAGGTCACACATGAGATGATCCGCAGGATTCTTCCCAAAGGAACCAGCTTCGATCATCTGACTCAGTCGGATATTGATCTTATGATGAGCCATATTAACTCGTATGCAAGAAAGAAGCTGAACAACCAGTCTCCATACCAGTTGTTCAGCTTCTTCTACGGAGAAGACCTATTATCCCTATTACATATTAATCAGATCTCTCCTAACGACATTAATCTTACCCCAAAGTTGCTGAAAAGGTAAGTACTGTCGCGATATTTTTCCGTCATTCAAAAGATAAAGTTCATATATTTCTATGCGGAAGTTAATTTTGCAAATTAGATATACGATTTTCTCCCGCTCACTTTGCGTGCGCCATTTACAAACTATCCTTCCGTATTCGCCATATTTGCACGGTATTTTCACTATTTACTCTAATTTTACCCCCCATACCAGAATTTACTTTTGCAAAGCTGAAAGTTTTTTGCTGAACTGGAACTTACTTTTTCAATTCACCGTTTTTCTATTTTAGCGTGAACTCGCCTCTTTTTTCTAGGCATATGGGAGTTTCGCTATAAAAATATCTCTACTTTGTCCCAGGCGACCGAGATGTCCCAGATGAGCGGCGCACCCCAGGCGAGCGGCCGGCACCATCCACAAAGTAAGGTCCGCCCTTGTCCCAAGGGCGCCCCATTGCCATTCGGCGCACGGAAAAGGCCCGCCGGGCGTTCCCGGCGGGCCTTCACTTGCACACTTGTTATTTGTATTCCTTATCCCATCTTTCGAAGTAGTCGATCTGCATCGCATGCTTTACCGCAGCCAGCGTCTTCTCCGCAGTGGCTGCCGCATCCGCGGTACCGGCTCTCAGAATCTCAACGACTTCTTCCGGATGCTGCTCGTAGTACGCTCTCTTTTCCCGGATCGGGGTCAGGAACTCGTTCAGAACGTTAAACAGGAATTTCTTTACCTTTACATCCCCCAGACCGCCTCGGGTGTAGTGTTCCTTCAGCTCGTCCAGGTTCTTGTATTCCGGCAAGTATTTTTCAAAATCCTCATCACAGCAGAAGGCATCCAGGTACTGGAACACGGTGTTGCCTTCCAGATGACCCGGGTCGCTGACCTTCAGGTGAGTCGGATCGGTGTACATTCCCATGACCTTCTTTTTCAGCACGTCCTCCGGATCCGACAGGTAGATGGTATTTCCCAGAGATTTACTCATCTTCGCCTGACCGTCCGTGCCCGGCAGTCGCATGCAAGACTGGTTCGGAGGCAGATAGATTTCCGGCTCAATCAGCACCTCGCCGTACACGTGATTGAAGCGGCGCACGATTTCCCGGCACAGCTCCAGCATCGGCTCCTGGTCCTCGCCTACCGGAACGGTGGTGGCCATGAAAGCGGTGATATCCGAAGCCTGGCTCACCGGATAGTTGAAGAAGCCCATCGGGATGTTATCCCCAAAACCTCTCATCTGAATTTCGGATTTGATGGTCGGGTTCCGCTGCACGCGGGACACGGTGACCAGGTTCATGTAATACATGGTCAGCTCGTGGAGCTGCGGCACCAGGGACTGAATCATAATGGAAGTCTTTGACGGATCGATGCCGATTGCCAGATAATCCATGGCGACCTGCATCACGCTCTCCCGCACCTTCTGCGGATTCTCCGCGTTGTCCGTCAGCGCCTGGGCGTCCGCAATCATGATAAACATCTTGTCGAACTCCGGATCCTTCTGAATCTCCAGCCGCTGTCTCAGGGAACCTACGTAATGTCCAATATGTAATTTACCGGTCGGTCTGTCGCCGGTCAGCATAATTTTACCTGCCATAATTTTTCCCTCCTCATAAAAACACGTTGCGATTGTCATAGTTTACCTTTTTGCCGGGTTACCATCGCCGATGTTCCAGGGCGGCCGGGTAAATTGCCGTATTTTTCATAACACCTTTCTCCTGTATCTTATAGATTATAGTACATCGATCATCTCCCGGTGAATTTTACGGGAATAGATAATCGAGAACGTCAGGCCCACAATCTCTGCGATTGGGAATGCCAGCCACACGTAGGTGACCTCACCCAAGCGGGACAGCAGGAACGCTGCCGGAAGCAGCACCACCAGCTGTCGAATAATGGATATATTCATGCTGTAAATGCTTTTTCCCAAAGCCTGAAATACACTGCCCTTCATTATAGCATAGCCGGCCAGTGGAAAACCAACAGAAATAATTCGAAGCGCCGGGATGCCGATGGCCAGCATTTTATCCGAGGCATCGAAAATTCCCAGAAAGACGTTCGGAATCACCCAGAACAGAAGCATTCCAACCGTCATAATCATCACCGCGTACCGGGTACTGAGCCGGGATGCTTCCAGCAGGCGATCCTTCTTCCGCGCGCCGTAGTTGTACGCCACAATCGGAACCACACCATTGTTCAATCCGAACACCGGCATGAAAATAAAGCTCTGGAGTTTGAAGTAGGCACCGAAGGTGGCCACCGCCGTGGAGGAAAAGCCCCCCAGAATCAGGTTCAGGAAGAATACCATCACCGAGCCCACCGCTTGCATGATGATAGACGGCACGCCAATCTGGTAGATTTCCTTAATGATGTGGAGATCCGGGCGGAAGCCTTTCATGCTGATCTTCAGTTCCGTATTCTTTTTAATATTCAGATACACGCCCAGCAGCGCCGCAAACGTCTGTCCGAAGATCGTTGCGATGGCCGCACCGGCAACACCCAGTTTCGGCGCACCCAGCAATCCGAAAATCAGAATCGGGTCCATGATAATGTTGATAATCGCACCGCTTCCCTGGATCAGCAGGATGTAGGAAGTTTTGCCCGTGCTCTGCAGCAGCCGTTCCACGCACAGCTGCAGGAATACCATGATGGACAAAGTACAGACGATGCTCAGATAAGTGGAACCGTATTCTACAATCCGGGCATTCTTTGTCTGGAACGCAATGAACGGATGCGCCGCCATGCCGATCAGCAGGAACAGCAGATACGTTGCAAAGGCCAGGAAAATTCCATTCTGCGCCACCTTATTGGCCCGGTCAAAACGTTTTGCTCCCAAGTATCGAGAAATCAGGGCACTCATGCCCACCGCCGTACCGATGGCGAACGCCAGAATCAGCGCCTGAATCGGGAAACACATGGATACCGCCGTCAGGGCGTCTTCGTTGATCCAGGACACGAACATACTGTCCACAATGTTATACGCCGCCTGAACGAACATGGAAATCATCAGCGGAAAAGACATCTTCAGCAAAAGCCCCTTCACCGGCGCATACCCCATCCGATTTTCCGGCTGCAAATTCTCTTCACTCATCATTTCTTTACTCAAACTAAATCTCAACCTCTCTCTTTTTGTATTCTTCTCGTATATATTACCCTCCATTGTAACATACTTTTCCATTGTTATGGGTAAAATAAAATATTATCAGGCGAGAGCGGACGGAAATGTCCAGGCGGGGCGAACTTTTTTAATAGAAAAGCTCATGCAAAATCCGCATGGCTACTCCAAAAAATACTCTAATTTAGTGTCGGAAATTGTACTCGAAATACAAATTTGTGTCCAAAATTGCACGGTTTCACATACAATTCGAGGGTTTTTCCAACTTCTTTAATTTTATAACAAAATTTTAAAATTTTTGTTGACAAGCACAGAAACTTGTTTTAAACTAATCCCATCAGTCAGAGAGTTGGTTGGAATAAGTTTTTATCTCTGACGGGAATTTGAAACTGAATCTATAAAATAGGAGGTTGCATTCATGAAACAATTCACAGCAATGCTGAGCACCATTGACGGTTATGTGTGGGGCATCCCCATGCTGGTACTCATTATCGGAACCGGTCTGCTTCTCACCGTGAGAACCGGAGCCCTGCAGTTCTGTAAATTGGGTAAGGCGCTGAAGTACATGGTTCACAACGAGGAAGGCGGCGAAGGAGAGGTCTCCAGTTTCGCAGCACTGACCACCGCACTGGCGGCCACCGTTGGAACCGGTAACATCGTCGGCGTTGCCACCGCAATCTGCACCGGCGGACCGGGCGCATTGTTCTGGATGGAAGTTGCTGCCTGCGTGGGTATGGCAACCAAATATTCGGAAGGTCTCCTGGCCGTAAAATACCGTGTGCTGGACGAAAACGGCAAGGCACTGGGCGGACCGTTCTACTACATCGAAAGAGGTCTGGGACCGAACTGGAAATGGCTGGCAAAGCTTTTCGCCTTCTTCGGCGCGGCAGCCGGCATTCTGGGAATCGGCACCATCACTCAGGTGAACTCCATCACCTCCGCAGTGGGCCGGGTATTCGATCCGGAAGGCAAGCACATTGCATTCTCCATCGGCGACCACTCCTACACTTGGACAACAACAATCGCTGCAATCGTCGTAACCGCACTGGTGGCACTGGTTGTCATCGGCGGCATCCAGAGAATCTCTTCCGTAGCATCTCTGGTCGTTCCGGCAATGATGGTTCTGTATGTAACCGCAGCCGTTGCAATTCTTGTATATAACTGCGCTGCAATCCCGGCAGCAATCGCCACCATCGTAAAGAGCGCATTCGGTATGGATGCGGTTGCCGGCGGTGCACTGGGTGCCATGATTGCCGCAATGCAGAAGGGTGTTGCAAGAGGTATTTTCTCCAACGAATCCGGTCTGGGTTCCGCACCAATCGCGGCGGCGGCAGCGCAGACAAAGGAACCGGTTCGTCAGGGTCTGGTATCCATGACCGGTACTTTCCTGGACACCATCGTTATCTGCACCATGACCGGTCTGACCATCGTCATCACCGGTTCGGACAAAGTGGGTCTGGAAGGCGTAGACGTAACCATTCGTGCTTTTGGCCAGGGACTTCCTTGGAGCGAAACATTCGGCGCCATCCTGCTGATGATTTGCCTGGCAGTATTCGCTTTCACCACCACACTGGGCTGGGACTACTACGGTGAACGCTGCTTGGAGTACTTCACCAATAAAAACATGAAAGCTGTAAAGGCATACCGTTACCTGTACATTCTGGCGGTTCTCATCGGTCCGTTCCTCACACTGGAATTCGTATGGACCTTCGCCGATATCTTCAACGGCCTGATGGCATTCCCGAACCTGGTTGGACTTCTGGGACTCAGCGGTGTCGTTGCGACAGAAACCCGTAGCTACTTCAAGCGTCTGAACGCCGGCGAAATAGACGAAGGCGAGAAATTCCGCAAGAAACAGAAGAACGTAGCATAACGCATTCATATCATTTCCTATATCATCGCATTGTTTGATGAAAGAAACCCCGGGGCGTCCTCCAAAATGACCCCGGGGGTTCTTTCGTTCTTTTTTCTATTCCTCCAGCTGCTTCTGCATCGTCCGGTGGCTCTCGATGGTCAGCAGCTTCTCTTTAATGTCCAGCCCGCCGTTGTACCCCGTCAGCCGGCCCCTGGATCCGATGACTCGGTGGCAGGGAATCACCAGCGGCAGCCGGTTGTGGTTCGCCGCAATGCCCACCGCCCGCCAGGCTTTGGGACTGCCGGCGGCTTCGGCAATTTCCCGGTAGGTGCGGGTTTCGCCGTAAGGGATGTCCAGCATGGCACACCACACTTCTTCCTGGAAGCGGGTTCCTTCCATGCGAATGGGAAAGGTGAATTCCTCCCGCTCTTCTTCCAGGTATTCCTGAATCTGCCGGCAGGCCTTCTTCAGGACGGGGGCAACTTCGGCGCAATTCAGGTTGTTCCAGGTGTAGGCCGGTCCTTCAACGGCGGAGAGACCGCTTCCCTCAAAGAAGACGGAGGGGAAGGGGTCTCGGAGGAAAGCGATTTCCCGAATCTCCTTTTGGTTTCCTTTGATTTTCAGTTTTCCGATGATTCCCGTATCATAAATGACGGTTTCCATCCGCCCTTCCCGGTTTTCCTGCATTTCGACCTCCTGTTTCTATCAATCCGTTCATTGGAGCCATTGTATCACAAGAATCGCGCCGGTAAAGGGCCGCGGAACAAAAAGGACTTTTCCCACAGGAAAAGTGCGAAACGCCCGAAACGTAAACTTCCGAATATAAAAAAAACGGTCAATGCATTTGCATTGACCGGTTTTTCTCCTCTTGGAGCTGCTGGCGAGAATCGAACTCGCAACCCCTTCATTACGAGTGAAGTGCTCTACCATTGAGCCACAGCAGCACGTTCGTAACCGAATTGCCCTATGATTATACACGAACGAAGAGGTAATTGCAAGGGTGCGCCCTTTTATTTTTCTTATCCAATGTCTTTGATATTGCCGAAAGCCAGGCCCACATAACCTTGGGCGTAAGCGGCCCCCACCATCTCGCCCGCGCTGTTCATGTATACCAGGGTGCCGGACGACTTCTCCACGAAGGTGAAATTTTTCTTTTTCAGCGCCGTGAGGTATTTCTGATAGGTTTTCTTCCCGGCTTTATATTGGACGGAGGCCACCCCGTCGGCCTTCAGGAATTTGCCGCGCTTTCCGTACAGTGCCCCAAAATCCGGAATTCTATATCCCTTATAGTGCTTCGGCACCGTGACTCTGCACTTCAAAGCAATGCCGTTCCGCACAGCCGTAACGGTACAGGTTCCGCCCTTTATCCCAGTCACCGTTCCCTTCTTGGACACCGTCGCCACCTTCTTATTGCCGGATTTCCACCGGATGCGGCCCTTCCCGCCGGTCACCTTCAGCCGGAAACTTCGGGAATTGTAGACGGTGATTTTCTTTTTATTCAGCCGCGGATTCACTACGGTCACCTTGCAATTGTATTTTTTCCCGCCAAAACGAGCGACCACCTTGCAGGTCCCGCTTTTCTTTCCTTTCACCACGCCCTTACCATTGACCGTGGCCACTTTCTTGTTGGAGCTGCTCCACTTCACACCGGTCTTTGCCCCCACCAAAACATTGGTAAACCGGGCGTTCTTCCGAATGGTTTTCTTCTTATACTTCAGCCCCTTCGGCTCCACCGTCACCTTGCACGCCGTCCGGCTGCCCGACGGAAAAACCGCGCTCACCGTACACTTCCCGGCGCTCTTAGCCGTGACCAGCCCATTTTTGTCCACGGCAGCGACTTCCGCATTGTCGGACGCCCAGGTCACATTGACCGGCAGCCCTTCCGGCTGGGTATTCGCTAAAACCAGTTTCTTTTTCGCCTTGTACTTCAGGTTCAGCGCGGCCGGGAGCTCCCCGGACTGCGCCTCGGTCGGCGGATTTTCTTCCGGATTTCCTTCCCCCGGCAGAATCCCCGGTCCTTCCGGCTCCTCCGTTGACCGGTCGTCCCGGTTTCCTTGATTTTCTTGACTTCCTTGACCTTCAGCAGTTGTTCCAAGCTGCCTGCTGCTACCTTTATCAGTTGCCGATCCCACCTCTGCAGCTGCAAAAGCCGGAATCACAGACACCACCAAAATTCCTGCGAGGACCATTGCTAGAATCCGTTTCATATTCTGTCCTCCACTTACAACTATTCAGGTTAACACGTCTTAAGTGGAGTATATCAGAGCCGCCGCCCACCCGCAAGGGGCGGCGCCAACATGGACGGCCGCCGGGCGGGATTTGGGCCGGCACCCATACAATAAAAAACGGCTTGCAGGAGGAACTCGTCCTCCTGCAAGCCTACATCTAGTCTTTCTTTTCCACTTATTACGAAACGTTTCCCCTTCGCTCTGCCGGGCACCTACGGTCTCGTTGTTCGTATTTTTACAGAGCGTTTTTTTACAAGATTATACGGTGCATCTTACGATGTACAGTCCATCCTGGTAGGTGTCCACGTAAATGTATCCGCGGTCGTCTACCAGAACATCTTCGGCGATGCCGATGTGCGGTCCCGGGAACAGCGTGCCGTCCTCGATGTCGAACCAAGTGCCTTCTGGATCCGGCGGCATGAAATAAGCGATTTCCTTCGGAACGAAAGGATCCGATACGTCGTAGACGCGGAGGCCTGCCTGGAAGTGGCAGTTATATACTCTGTCATCTCTCTGCTCCAAGCAATCCTGCGGTGCGGCATCGTACATGTTGTGCGGGCCGAATACCACGCGCTGGCCGTCAATGATGTTGAAGTTCTCGCCGTGGCACTTTTTGTATTCCTCCGGAACTTCCGGATACGGGAATACGGAAATCAGGGACGGGTTCTCCTTGTCACCGGTCTCGATCATTCCGATGATGTTCATCGGCTGGCTGGTGATTTTGTGGAACATGCCATCCTCACGGTTCGGATCGAAGTACCAAGGACGCTCACCCTCGGTAGTTACGATGGCGAACGGTCTGTCGCCCAAAGGCATTGCGGTGTGCACCGCTGCGCCGGACTGGCCGTTGGAGAACGGCGGGTTCAGCGGAACATTGCCCAGCAGTCTCGGACGGGTTTTGTCCTTCACATCGATCATGCAGAATCCCACATTCGGGAACGCCGCATAGACGATGTCGTTTCTCTCGGTGATGGCGTGGCCGTTCGGCAGCTTCATGAACGGCTCGGTTCCGAATTCCGGAATATCCGATGCCTTCTTATTGCCCAGGTACTGGCCGTCTGCCCACCAGCTGCCCACCTCAACCGGATGAGTCGGGTCCTCCAGGTCGATGATGCGCAGGATGTATCCCATATAATTTCTTTTACTTCCCATGATGTACGCATATCTGCCGCCATCGTAGTAACTCCGGTGCACGCCCGGACCGTCTTCACACTCGAACTGACCCAGGAACTTCGGATTCCATGGATCCTCGGTGATGTCGTAGATCTTGAAACCGCCCCAATATGGCTGCTCGTGTGTTCCGTGGAGCACCCGCATGGTTCCGCCGTAGCAAGCAATCAGCTTTCCGCCGGCCACCTGAATCTTCGCCAGGGACTGACCGTCATGAATCTCGCTGACCCAATCGCCCTCGACCCACTTGGACACCGGATTCTTCGGATCCGTCACTTCAATAATATTAAAACCATTATCCCGGAAGCACGCCGAATAGATAAAATATCTTCCATCTTCCGTGCGATGCATTCCCATCTGGAATCCCGGCTTCTTGTTCAGGTCATTGTAGCCGACAAATTCCATGTTCTTCAGCAGCATTTCGGTTCTTCTGCTCATGAATTTCCTCCTTATAATCGTTTTTTCTCCAATCTCTTCCACTAAAAAAAGGATATCTTCGATAACTCGATGATATCCTTTTTGTCATTCAATTGGAAATGCGATTTTTGAGGGGGAGGTTATGCAAAAAAAGCATTACCTCTCATCCCACACGTCCGGCTCCCCGAACGGAACCGTTTGGCGCAGTTCTTCGGGGGCGTCTGCCGCCTGCGGCAGCGCGGTCACGCCTCCGGATCCCCTTGGGGAACCCGCGCCCGGATGAATTCCCGAAAACGCTCCAATGCCGGATTGCCACTGTCCTTCCGATGAATCATCTGAACCGGCACTTCCGGTTCCCCCTCCAACGGGATGGCCACCGTCTCCGGACCGGCGATGTCCTGCATGGAATTGTGGAGAATCATTACTCCGTAATTCATGTCCACTTCCAGCAGTGCGGTGGTCACGGAAGAAACGCTCTTGGCAATGTGGGGAGCAAATCCGTATTGCAGGCACAGTCCCATAGTCCGGTTGAACCCAAAACGAGACTGAGAAGCATCCACCACGATGAAACGTTCCGAGCGCAAGTCCTTCACGGAAACTTTTTCCTTCGATGCCAGCGGATTGTTCCGGTTCATGAAAACGCAGTCGTGATCCCAGGAAATAACCGTTCCGTTCAGCTGTTCTCTGTATACCTCCGGAAAATGCACCAGAATTCCACAGTCCAGTTCACCTTCCTGAATCTGATCGAAGGCGGCGGATTCACTGGTGTTTCTGAAATCGATTTCCACATCCGGGTTTTCCTCTGCAAACTGCCGAATCATTCGGCCGGTGTTCCCCGCCCGGATGCCGTCCTCCAGAATTCCGACGGTGAGCTTTTTCCTCTCCGCACTGAAGCGCTTGGCATCCTGCATCAGCTCGTTATATTCGTTCAGTATACGTTCGCAATGCCGAAGCACGTTCTGTCCGGCGGGAGTCAGTTTCGGATTCACCTTGTCCCGCTGAATCAGCTTAACGCCGATTTCTTTTTCCATGCTCTCAATCATTCGACTGAAGGCGGGCTGGGACATGTACATTTGCTTCGCCGTCTTGGAAAAATTCAGGGTTTTGGATAATTCCAGGAAACCTTTCATCTGTTTGATGTTCATATTCGCACCTATTTCTCTACCAGACCGTAGCCAAAAATATCCTTGCTCTTAATCGGATATCCGTTTCGCTTGCATATTCCTTTCCACTTCTTCTCATCCTTGCCCGTAAAACCGGAGTTTCCTTCGATGGTGTAGACCTTCCCTCGGAATACCGAGGCCACCAGTCCCACGTGATCCACGGAGTCGTCGTGTTCCCAGTCGAAGAAAATGATATCCCCGGCTTTCGGCGTGTACCCGTCTCCCTGCTCGTGGTACCGATCCCGATCTCGGAACCAATTCACCTGCTGCGGCACGTAGCAAGACATGGGCACCTTACCGTCATCAATCAAACCGTTCTGATCGGCGCACCAGGAAATAAAGCAGGCACACCAATCCACATGAGAATCAAACCCATACCACTGCCAAAACTTCTTTCCGCCGTAGTTTCCCAGCTGGGTGCGGGCGGTCTCCACCATAGGAACATCTCCGTCCAATACCGTTCCGCCGGCTTTCAGCAGATTGTTTACATACCGGCCGCCCAGAACCAGATTCATTCCTATAAGACAAAGGATGATTATCGTTAACGACCGCCTCCGGATTCGCTGCTGCTTTTCTTTTCCGCTGTGCCTTGCGGGCGGCCCGAATCCGTCGCTCCGCGTAGCGGCGCATCACTTCATCATCGCCGCTTTCCAGGGCCTGCAGTTCTTCCGGCGTCAGCTGCACCTGCGGGCTTACAGTTTTCTTTTTCTTCCGTTTCTTCCTTATATTAAACATCTGTGTACCTTTTCTAATTCATCTTCGCGGCCATGCGATTGCCTATTTTTCGTCGGGGTGATTTCCGCCAACCGCCTCCCCTGCGCAACAACTTATTTTACCACTTTGAACACAAAATAATTGATATAAATGTGAAAAAAATCTGCGGCTCTGCCGAGCGGCCGGGCCGCCATCTTCCTTTTTTCAGGCCCGCGGTTCGCGCTCGAAAACCGAGTTCATTGGCTTTGCGGGCAGACGTGCGCGAACCCTGTGCCCCATGCCGGAGCCGGCCTCCGGCAGATCCCTTGCACCAAAAAAAAGGAAAGCAGCGATTTCAAAATCGAAATCGCTGCTCCCTTTATTTTGGGGATTAATTGATAGGATACATTTCCTTTAATGTTTCATCCGTTACGAAACCCCTGCTGCTATGCTCTCTTCTTGCGAAGGGTCACTGCCAGGCTTGCACATGCGGACAGGAACAGCACTACCATTCCCATGAAACCACTGGTGTAGTCTCCGGTCTGGATCGCCGGTCGGCGTTACAACCGGTGTTTTACCGTTACCGCCACCGCCGTTGTCACCGTTATCATAGCTGTTGCTGAATACCGCCTTGTCGCCGGTCAGCTCTGCCTTCAGGGAACCTTCACCATTATCCGTCACCTTAATGGTCACATGGTAAACCTTGGTGTCATAGGTGATGCCCTTCTGCTTGTCATTCAGCTCTTCGATGGTGTACTCGTAGGTTCCGGCCTTATCGAACGGAATTGCGTCAAACTGAACGCTTCCGTCCGCCTTATTCTTAGCGCGTTCCACTTCCTCGCCGTTCGCATCCTTCAGCACGAAGGTGAACTGTCCACTCTTCAGTTTTGCGTTGTCCAGACGCTTTGTCACGCCCAGGCTTACCTCTGTCGGCTTTGCCTGATACTTGTTGGTGAAGGTAATATCCTTCGCAGCCGGCTGGTCACCGGAGATTTCCTTATCGATGCGGTGGGTCGCTTCCAGCTTGCCGTTTCCGTTGTCCACAACCAGTGTGTATACGGTGTAACTATTGCTGTCATAAATCACGCCGCCCTTGCCGTCATTCTTCTCACAGACAGTGTAGGTGTGGCTTCCCGGCTTTGTGTAGGTAATCTTATCGAAGGTAACCTTGCCGTTTGCGTCATTTGCCGCTTCCGAGATCTCCGTGCCGTCCTCCATCAGACGGAACTTGAATTCGCGGTCCTCAGATTTCTTCCATCCAATTTCTTGGTGATGTCAATCTGATCCGTTACGCTGGAGGACAATTTCTCCACCCGATAGGTATTGGTAAAAGCAAACAGGTTATCGGTCTCCGGCTTCCGGCTTACCGACAGGTGTCCTTCTCCGTCATCCTTCAGGGTGAGTTCGAATTCCTTCGTTCTCTTGGAATCGTTCCTAACGCCCGGTACGTTTCCGGACTCCGTCACGCTGTACTTGAAGGTCTTTTCACGGGAACCGTCATCTGCCTGGTCCACGTCTTCCAGATTGTCAATTTTGAATGCCAGGGTTCCAAAGGTTACGTTGCCGTTTCCGTCGTTGGTAACCGTTGCATCCTTCGGTGCATCCTTCGGCATCGGAGCGCCTTTGGTCAGCGCCTCCAGCTTAAAGGTGAACTTGCCACTGATATCCGGTGGATTCAATCCTTCTTCCGCATCCAAAGTCTTGCTTCCGGATACCTCCACCGGAACTGCCTCGCCGTTTCCGTAGGTGTTCACAAATTCACACTTGTCTCCGGAATCCTTCGGATAAATGGTCTTCGCGGTGAGGGTTCCATCGTTGTTGTCGGTAACCTCTACAGAGAGATCAAAGCTTCCTGCAGTCACGGTAACGCCCTTTGGCAGGTTGTTTGCCGATTCTTCCACACGGTAGTTCACGGTGTATACCACCTTGCCATCCTTGGTGGTCTTGGTAGCGTATCCGTCTTCTACCGCCTTCTTCAGTACGGTGCCGCTGCCTGCCGCCTTCTCGTTGGTCCGGTAGCTCAGCGCATCGAAATGAATGCTGCCGTCTGCGCCGTTCTCCTTGGTCTGAAGTACGGTGCCTTTGCTGCCGTCACCCGGCTTCGTCATCAGCTTAAAGGTGAACTCGCCGGCTTTCAGCTTCCGGCCGGTCAGCTTCTTGGAAGCGTTGATGTCCGCCTTGGTTCCGCCGGAAACATCCGTGGATCCGTCGTACCGGTTCGCAAAAGCGAGGGTGATGCCCTTTTCGCCCATTGCCGGGTCCTCGTTGCTTACGGTATTCCGGAACAATTCCTTACCGGACTTGTCCTTCAGTACCACTTCCGCCTCCAGAGTTCCGTCGCCGCCGTCCTTCGCGGTGATTTCCAGCGTGTACCGGCTCTCATCGTAGACGATGCCCTTTACGGAGCCCTTCACCTCTTCGAAGGTGTATGCGTACGTCTTTCCGATATCCGCCTGTTTCAGGGTCATGTTCAATCCGCTCAGTACGGTAACTTTCTCGCCGTCCGCACCGTCTTTGCTCGATACGGTTGCACCGTCTTGCTCGATGTTCAGCTTCTTCGCCGACGCTTCGTCTGCGCCTTTCAGGGTAAAACTAAAATCTTCTTTCTTCATGTCCCGACCGGTCAGAACTTTGGTCATGCTCAGTCCCAGAACCTGATCCATCGGCAGATCTTCTGTCTTGTATTCATTTGTAAAGGTCTCGTTTCCACTGACAGCGGTTACCGCTGCGGTGAGCTTGCCCGTTCCGTTATCGGTAACGGTGACGGTAATGTCGCGAACCGCCTTGTCGTAGGTCATGCCCGCTGCTTCCGGACTCGGCACCTGCTCTTTCAGCTGATACTTGTACTCGCCCGCCTTCTTAAAGGTCAGTGCGCCGAATTCAATCGGAGCTTTTCCGTCCTTCACATCTGCTTTGCGGACGGTAACTTCGTCCTTCTCCGGCATCGGTGCGGTTTCCACGCCGTCCGGTTTCGATACGTTCTTCAGCTTAAAGGTAAAGGTTTCGCCGTCCTTCCACTCTCTTCCGGTGAGCTTCTTGCTGAAGCCGGTGATGACCTGTACCGGATCCGTCGCTGCCGCCGCGTAGGTGTTGGTGAACCGAACGGTCGGAGTGCCGGAATTGTGGTTGGAGCTGTCGTATGTTTTTACCGATTCGCCGGAACCATCTGCGTTCTTCATGGTTACCTTTGTTACCACGTGCATGGTTCCGTCGCCGTTGTCCTGCGGTGTGATTTCCACGGTACCGATTCGTTCGTCGTAGGTCACACCCTTGATGCTTCCCTTGGTTTCCCGAACGATGTAGGTCTGGGTCTTTCCGGACATGGTCTGGTCGAAGGTAAGATCTGCCAGAACATTCATGGTGTCCGGTTCGCCGGATTCGTGCTGGTTCGGGTTGGTGATTTTCACCGTCTGGCCATCCTTCAGTCCATAGGTGAATTCAAATTCTCCCGCCTTCATGGTACGGCCGTTCAGCACCTTCTGAATGTTCAGGGCACCGGTGGTTCCGTATACCAGGCTGGATTCGTATTTGTTCTTGAATACGGATTTGTCCGTCCGATCCGATGCGGTGCCGTTGTTGTATTCCACCTTGGCTTTGAGTTTGCCCGGGTGATCCGCGTCGTCGGTTACGGTCACGGTCACTTTGGCAGCGTGGCGGTCATAGGTCACTCCGCCGGCCGGTGTTCCCGGTACCTTCTCGGTAATGTCAAAACGATATACGCCTTCTTTACGGAAGGTAACATTGCCGAATCTAAAGTCCTTTGCCTCGCCGTTCTTCAGATTCTTCACCGAAGCGGTATCTCCGTTCTCGGCGACGGAAACATCGTTCTTCTCAATCGCCTTCTGCGTCTCTGCGTCCGGTGTCAATTTGAAGTTAAATGCTTCGTCGGTCTTTCCGTCTCTTCCGGTGAGGGTCTTCTCGCCCGCCAGTGCCGTGTTTCCGGTAAGGGTTACGGCATCTGCTTTGTAGGAGTTCCGGAAAATCGGCATGGTCTGCAGTTCTTTTCCGTCTGCATCCAGATACTTGTAATCCGCAACTACCGTGTCCTGACCATCCACGTCATCGATGTACACGTTAATGCGCACCTTGTATTCCGCGTTGTCATAGGTCAATCCGTCTACGGTGTAGTGGTTGGATGCGGTTGCACTTTCCGGTAGGATTTCCTTCATCTTGTACTCGTAAGTGAGCGGTTTATCCTGCGTTGCACCCTTTGCATGCTCTGCCGTAAAGGTGATGTTTCCGAATTTCACGCCATTTCCGATATTCGACGCGTCCACATGTCCGGATGCGCCATCCGGCAGCGGTGCCCCTTCGGTAACCGGTGTGAGTCGGAACTTATAGTCGCCGTCCTTTAATGTCTTGGTTCCGGTGGAATCTGTAAATTCCTTTCCGGCACCCAGATCAACGGTCTGTTCTTTCGCATCATATACGTTCGCAAATGCCGCGGTTTTGTTGTCCACGGCAGTTGGGTTTGCCACTTCCGAGCCGTCATCCTTGCGGATTTTCTTCATGGTGGCATTTGCCTTCAGTCTTCCGTTCTCATCGGTCACCTTTACGGTAACGCGGTACGATGCGCTGGAGTAGGTTACACCCTGCTTCGCCGTATCTCCCGGATCCTTTTCCGTAATCTGGTACTCGTATGTTCCCGGCTTGGTGTATTCGATATCGCCAAAGGCTTTTTCGATTTCCGCCTTGGAGTTTACGTTCAGGCGGGAAACCTTCATGCCGTCCACAACAGCGGCATCCTTTGGCATCGGACATTCGTTATCCAGCGGGCTCAGAATGAACTGGAATTTCGCGTTCTTCAAATAATCCATATCCCATGCGGATGCACCGGATGCGGTTTCGAAATTCTTCTTAATCTTCAGGGACTCAGAACCCTTCAGTGTGGTGGAGTCGGCCTGATAGATATTGGTGTAATCTACCACTGCGGCATCTTTGCCGGCAACGGTTCCCTTCGCATATACTCCGCCGTCGTTGTTCGTTCCGGTCTCGCTGCCTTCACCGGCATTCCGCTGTGCTGCGCTTCCGGTGAAATGCTCCGGCTTTGCCTCGGTTACGGTGTACCGGGTTCCGCCATCCACACCGTAGATCTTCAAGGTCTGATCGTCCTTTAATTTAAAGGTATCTCCGGACTTGACAGTGAACTCGTCTCCCTCTTTGTCCGCACCGGTGTATTTCTGAGCGGTGTATTTTTCTTTTGTACCGCCGGTAAATGTCAGGCTGTACTCGAATTCCTGATCCTTCAGGCTGTCCGGAACCTGATGGTCCTCTGCCGCCTGTACGGATTTCCGAATATCCAGCTCGCCCGGAAGTTCCTTGACCAGCTTTCCGTTGTTGCCCAGATAGGTAAACACACTCTTTCCGGCGTAGTTGTTCTCCCATACCGGCTTGATTACCCGATTGGATGTCTGGGACTTATTGGCGCCGTCCGCCTTATTTTCGGTAAAATAAGTCAGACTGGTGCTTCTCGGTGTTCCGGCCGGGATGTAGTATTCGCCCGTCTTGGTGTTTTTCTTCGCATGGCCTTCCAGGAGAAGATTGCTGTTGCCCGGAATCTTTACGGTGTATGTCTTCTTCACCGCATTTCCGGAAGCGCCCTTTTCGTAGTACTGACGCTGGTAGTAGTACGTGGTGTCGCCGCTGGTATCGATGGAATTCTTTTCCGGATGGGTACATGCTTCATCCGTGTACAGGATCTCGTCCTCCTGGAAGTAGTAGAAGTCGTTGGTGGATGCCGGCGTGAAGTTGGCATATGCGCCGATGCCTTCCGAACCCCGATTGGAAGACTTCTTGTCGTACTTGTTGGCATAGAACGCCACCTGACCGTCTTCGTTGGAATTTTCGGCAATATAAGCCTCCATCGCTTCATCCGGTCTCTCCAGCTTCTTCTCTGCCGCTGCCTTCAGGCTCACGTCATAGAAGAGTCGACATGGATAAGTGTTGTCGATGGTAATCTTATTGTCCTTGGTAACTTCATAGTATCTCAGCGGGATCAGGTTGGCCGGAATCTTTACGGTCACCTTGTCTCCCGTCGCCAGTGCGGTCGCCGCATCGGCTTTCTCTACGGTAATCTTGATATCTCTCAGATTTCCCGTCGGATATACGTGATTCGTGTTCGGGATTTCCGCCTCAAAGGTATAGGTTACCTTGGTGGTGTTTCCTTCCTCGGTCACAACCTTCTTTGGGTTGTGGTACAGGTTCTCTGCGTACAGCAGGGAATTCAAATCATCTACCTGCATGTAGTCCCCCAGCTGATCTACCAGAGTCACGTAGCCGCTCTGCGTCGGATCCGCACCGGCTTCCACTTCCGTCGGAGACTGGGCCGTCGCGATGATTTCTTCCTGAATTTCATTGAAGATGTTATTCAGCTCCGAAGCATGGGTTGCGGCCTTGTAGAAGGCAGTCTTGCTTCCGTCTGAATTCGTGGCACGGGTGCCCAGATTATTGTACGCGGTCGCGTTCGGATAGTTGCTGGACATGCCGTGCATGTACTTGTTGAACTTGTCTTTGGTGCTGTTGGCATCCGCATCCTTGAACACGCCGATGGAATACATTTTGGCGTCAGCCTTGATGCCCTTCGCCGTCCGAATCGCCGTATTGGCTACGCTTTTGTCAAAACCGCTCTCGTGATTCGGCTCACCGTCGGTGAAGAAGATGACGATGCGCTTCACGTTCTTGCGGTTCGGATTGGTGGCCTCGTCGCTCTTGCTGCGGTCCACCAGGGTCTTCGCGTGATCCATGGCGTAATCCGCCGCGGTGGCACCTGCCGGTTTCAGCGCATTTACCGTATTCTTCAGCTCCGCCTTGTTGTCGTTAGTATACGCTTTATAGTTGCTTACAATCTGAGTATAGTTGTAATAATCACCATATGGTCCAAAAATAGGATCCTCTTCTTGGTAGGTATCATTTCCCACCTTGTCGGTCTTTTTACCGGCGAACTTCACCAGAGAAATCCGGCTGCGCAGGTTCTCGTTGGACCGCTCGCTGTTGGTCTTTGCCGTCTCGTCAATAAAAGAGTTCACCGCCGTCTTCAGGGTGCTCATTTTATTGTCGGCATCCATACTTCCGGATACGTCCAGCACCATTACGATGTCCAGCGGAACGGCGGACTGTCCCATGATCTTCGCCGCGGAAGACAGTGCGGACAGACCTACCAGGAAGTCGGAATCCCCCTTCTTCTCTATGGTCTTCGTTCCGGAATTATCCTGCTTCCCCATCACAATGTTTCCGGCAGATACGGACTTGTCCGTCCAAATCCTCCCGATATTCTTTGTGGTGTCATCAATTGCAATAGAATCGTGCCAATGACCGATGGTCACATCATCTGCCACGGCACCGGTTGCCGCGGACACTGTTGTTCCGGACATCCCGAACAGGATGGTCACGGACAGCAAAAGCGTCACGATCCAGGCAACTCTTTTTCGCTTACGAAAATAGCCTATCATTTTTCCCCCTTCCTCATTCTCCCCTGCAACCCCCAGGGAAGGATGATGTCCGGCCGGTGTTCCGTGATATTGCGTACTTGCCGACCATTCATGCATTATATCTCCATGATTATTTATTTTATCATAACGGTACGGATTGAAGGGGTACTCGAAAGAGTACTTTTTTGCTTATTAAACCACAGATATATTATATATAACCACTTATTTATGCTCATTTCGGATACCTTCGGATTGGATGCGGTCCCCGCCGGCAGCCACCGCAAACGGTGATATGTTCCCCCGTTGAAAGATATAATATTTTATCGGGATGCCCGCCGGAACTCAGCTCCGCTTAAGATATTCCGAGTATGATACGGAAAGGGATATAATATGGAAGACAAACGACGATGCCCCCGGAGCCGCTTTGGTGCTGAGCCTCCTGTTCAGCCTGACGATGATGCTGTGCCTGCTGCTCACCGCTGCGGAAATTCTGCTCTATCGCACTCCGGGTTGGTTCGAAAAAGAATACGACAAATACATGGTACTGGAGGATGTGCGAGGCGAGCTGTCCATGGAATCCGCACTGCAGGTGACGGAAGAGATGATGGACTACCTCAAAGGGGACCGAAAAAATCTCACCGTGATGACCACCATCGACGGCAAGCAACAGGAATTCTTCTCCAATCGAGAAAAGGCTCACATGAAGGATTGCCGGGCACTTTTTCTGGGCGGATTCCGTCTTCGAAATATCACGGCCCTCATCAGCATGGGAATTCTCGGGGTGCTTTGCTTCGGTCGAAATCAGCATCCGAACCGGCTCCCGGATTTCATCGTACTGGTCCCAAAAATAACCGGCGTCCTGCTGGCGATTACCGGCCTTACCGCACTGATTGTTTCCGGAAGTTTCGACCGGTACTTCGTGATATTTCATCATTTGTTCTTTGATAACGACCTGTGGATCCTGAATCCGACGGAAGATAATCTCATCAACTTGCTGCCGGAAGGTTTCTTCTCCGACACGGCATTCCGAATCGGAGAGATATTTCTTCTGATGGAACTGGCGATGTGTGCCGCCTTTATGGGGATTCGCCGGAAACGGGTGACATATAAATAGAAGATATTTTTAGCGAAAATGTTTTTAGCGGAAAGGAAAAAAGCTTATGCGACTACTTCTTGCGGAAGACGAAAAATCTCTCTCCCGGGCGCTGACCCGGATTCTGGAGAGCAGCCATTACTCGGTGGATGCGGCATACAACGGGGAAGAAGCGTTGGATTTTCTGGACGTGAGCAGTTACGACGCCGTCATTCTGGATCTGATGATGCCGAAGGTGGACGGCCTGACGGTGCTGCGCACGCTGCGGGAGCGGAACGACCTGACGCCGGTGCTGATTCTCACCGCCCGCTCCGAGGTGGACGACAAGGTGCTGGGGCTGGACAGCGGCGCCAACGATTATCTGACGAAACCCTTCGATCCGAAAGAGCTGCTTGCGCGAATTCGGGCCATTACCCGAGTTCAGACCAAGAATCCAAGCTCCGTGCTGCAGCTGGGGAACGTGACTCTGGACCGGACCAATTACGAGCTGGCCTGCGGGGAGAATTCCATCCGGCTGGCCAACAAGGAGTTTCAGCTGATGGAACTCCTCATGAGCAATCCGGGGCAGGTGCTGTCCACGGAGCAGATTTTCGAGCGGATTTGGGGGCTGGACAGCGATGCGGAGACCAGCATCATCTGGGTGTACATTTCCTATCTTCGCCGGAAATTCAAGGCTTTGGGGGCGAACGTGCTGATTAAGGCTACCCGAAACGTGGGGTATTCCCTGGTGGTGGAGGAAGAGGACTAATATGGTAAAAAAATTACGGCACCGATTCATCGCGGTGACCATCCTATCGGTATTCTTCACCATCGCGCTACTGACGATTATCATCAACGGCATCAGCTACCGAAACGTGGTAGACCGAGCGGACTGGACCCTTTCGATTCTGTCAGCCAATCACGGGACGTTTCCGGAAAGCCTGCTAATAAAAGGAAGACGCGATTCCGTGGAGGTTTCCGGCAGCGGCGATTTGGAAGAAAAATCCACCAGCATCGTTCAGAAGAAGCGCCGCTTTTCTAAATTAAATCCGAAGGATGATACCAACGACCGCAGCTATATTTTCCGGATTCAGCTGGACAACAAGGCCCGCACTTCCGCGCAGCCATTTGAAACCCGATATTTTTCGGTGCTGACCAATTCTAACGGAACCCTGCGGGAAGTGGATTCCTCCCAGCTGCTGGCGGTAAATAAGAATGCACTGGAATCCATTCAGCGAAAGGCGGAACGGAAGCTTTCGAAAGACGGAAAATGTATTTTTATTGAAGACTTCCGCTGCACCCGAGTGACGGAAAAGGGCGGAACTCGCTACGTCTACCTGGATTGCTCCCGTTCCCTGGACAATTTCCGGGCCTTCCGAAACGTCAGCATTCTGGTGTGCCTCATCGGCGTCACAATCATTTCCGCACTAATCACCTTTTTCTCCGGAAAAATTCTCCGGCCGGTGGCGGAAAGCTACGAAAAACAGCAGCGGTTCATCACCAATGCGGGACATGAAATTCGCACGCCACTGACCATCATCAACGCAGACGTGTCCGTTCTGGAGATGGAACAGCCGGACGATGCGCCCAACGAATGGTTGGAGGATATCCGGCAGCAGACCCGGCGCCTGTCCACCCTCACCGAAGAGCTGGTGTACCTGACCCGCATGGAGGAGGTGCAGAAAACCTCCGTCAACATGAAGCGATTGAATTTCTCGAAAATCGTTGGCGACGTGGCCCATTCTTTCGAATCCCGGGCCCTTGTTTCCGAGAAAAAATACAACTACGATGTGGCGGACGATCTGTTCCTGCGAGGCGACGAAAGTGCCCTCCGCAAGCTGGTGAGCATCCTCTTGGACAACGCGTTCAAATATTCTTCGGATTCCGGTGATATCCGCCTCTTCTTCTATCGTCAGGGTAAAAACATTTTCCTCACGGTGAGCAATTCCGTGGATGAGATTCAGAAGAAATCCATCCCTCACTTTTTCGACCGATTCTACCGGGCAGACAGCTCCCGGAACAGCGAAACCGGCGGGCACGGCATCGGCCTCTCCATTGCCCGGGCGGTGGTCCGAGCCCACGGCGGCAAAATTGCCGCCTACACACCGGACGGGAAGTCCCTCCGAATTAGTGCCACATTTCCGGTGTAGGAAGCAGTATAGGAAAGCCCCGGCGCTGATCGCATTGCCAGCGGCGCCGGGGCTTTTGTTAGGGACGGCGACTGGGCCGCCTTTTCTGAATTTCAGGCCTTGGGAGTTTGCTCCCCACTCCCTTCTAGCCCTTATTCCTCCGTCCAGGGGAGCAAACTTTTTCCCTGCCCAGCTCACCGTGGCGCCTCTTTTGGGCCGGATTTCTGCTCTTCTCGGTCCCGCGGTTCGCGCTTGAAAACCGATTTCATTGGCTTTGCGGGTACCCGGGCGCGAACCGAGCCGCCGGACGGGCCGACTTTAAATGAAAGGACCGGAACCCGGGGCGCACATTCGCACCTCCCGGGTTTCGGTCCTTTCCTTACCTTTCTTTACCTTACTTTACCTTACCACAACTCTTCCCATTTGTTTTTTCCGATGCAGATAATACGGAATAATCATCGACAATGCCAGAATCCAGGCCATCGGGTAACTGAGAATTACCGTCAGCACCTCGTGGTATGCCGGAACAATCCAGGTCACCCACGGAATTCGCAATCCCAGTACGCAGCCTGTGGTGATGATGGTTGGAATTTTTACATCGCCCAGGCCTCGCAATGCACCGTTGAAAATCTCCAGGATGACGGACAGAACGTACCACGGCATGAATTGATGCATCATGGTCACGCCGATTTGAATAACATCTTCATCGGTCAGGAAGAGGCACAAAATCGGATGGGCACAGCTCATCAGCAGCACAACAAGCGACACTACCAGCAGCGACGACTGCATCAATCCCATCCGCACGCTTTGGAATATTCGCTCCTTCTTTCCGGCACCGTAGTTCTGGCCCACGAACGTCGTGACGGTCACGCCGAAGGCATTCAGGATTGCCCAGATAATAACATCGGTTTTAAAGTATGCCGCCCAAGCCGCTACGATATCCTCTCCGAATCCGTTGATGCAGGCCTGAATCAGTATGTTCGAGATGCCGTAGGCCACTGCCTGAATCGACCCCGGTGTGCCAAGCCGCATCTGATGCTTTAGAATCATTCCATTGAAACCTTCCTTCAGGTCTCGAGCCCGAAGGGACAGACGGAACGGAATCCCTTCCATTTCCTTGTTCCGCACCAGCGCTCGCATTACCAGGAATGCACTGACGCCCTGAGAAATGACGGTTGCCAATCCCGCACCGATGACCTCTTTTTTCCACACTACCACGAACAGAATATCCAGGACGATATTCAGCACGCAGCACACAATCAGATAATGGAACGGCCGCTTGGAATCGCCGATTGCCCGCAGGATGGAAGAACCCATATTGTACAGAATTACCGTGGACACGCCGCCGAAATAGATTACCATATACTGAACGGAATAGGTCATCAGGCTTTCCGGCGTCCGCATCATCACCATCGCCCACCGGCTGAGGGTCACGCCCAGCACCGTCGTCACGGCGGATGCGAGGATGCCGAATATCACCATGGTATGTAGCGCTTCATGCAGCTTCTTCTCTTCCCGAGCCCCAAAATACTGGGACAATGTCACGGATGCGCCGGCGAACATCGAGGCGAACACCATCGTGACGATATACAGAACAGTAGAGGCAGATCCGCCGATCGCCGCCAATCCCGCTTTTCCCACGAACCGGCCCACAATCACCGCATCTGCCAAACTGTAAATCTGCTGAAAAATAGTTCCGGCGACCAGCGGCAGAAAATACCGAAACATCGCCCGTCCAATGCGCCCCTCCGTAATTGGATTCATCACTCCCAATTGCTCATTCATCACGATCTCCTACATAATAATTTCTCCCATGGATTATACTCCAATCGGTCCGCTACTCCGTATCTCCCAACATAATCTTCAGGGAATCGTCCCCGAAGAAGGTGTTGGCGTTGTACAGGAACAGCACGTCCGTAACCTTTTCCGACTGAATCAGATCCTCCAGATTCTCAAAGTAGTATCGCGGATCCACCACCACGATTTCCCGGTAGTGCTGCGTCAAGAACGGAATAAAACTATTTGCGTAGGAATCCTTAATCAGCAGCAGGCGTTTCCCACCGGTCACCGGCGTTTCGATGGTATACATCGGATGGTTGCTTCCACCGAACACCGTATAGGCATCCTTCTTCTTCAAATTTTTCAGCTGATAGAATTCCGCCGTCTTCTTCTGCGTGTCCGTGTAGTAGATTACGGACTTGCGGTAATCCCGATTCGCCGGAAGATAAATCTTGATGGCGTCGTCCATCCCGTTCACGAAACCGCTCTTGGAATACAGCGTGCCCCGGAAATCATTTTTCACCACCTTCGGCGCAAAATCCTCCGGCTTGTCCCCGGTCAGGGCGCCGATGGAATTCCGGTACGCCAGATACGCGCCGTCCGTCGTCCAGTGGTGGTCCGTCCGGTAGTACAGCTGCACGTCGTCTTTTGCTTTTATAAAAGCAGACCGAATGTCAATCGGAGTGATTCCGGACTTCTCCACAGAAGCGTAGAAGTCGTCCATCTGCTTATTCTGATCGGCCATCTGTACCGTGGTCGGCAGGTTCTCCGACAGGATGTTCCCGGCGTTGGGCGCCAGCAGAAAATGCATCTTCAATTTGGAATGGCTCTTGGCAAAGCCCACCAGTGCCGCTTCCGTCTCCTTGAGGTTCTTTGGATCCGGGGTAGTGAGGTTTTCCATCAGATAATCGTTTTTTGCCCGGTAGACTCCGTTGTTCTCCAGAACCCCCACGGTCTTGTCCGCCGCCGCTTTCACCTGAATGAAGCGGTTGCGGCCCGGAATCTGGTCGTTGGCATAATCGTCCATCTTGCTTTCAAACCGGCCATCCAAATACTCCGATACCCGAAAAGCGGGGAAGGTCTGAAGCGCCCGGTTCTCCGCAGCGGAGGTCTTCCGGTCCGGAATAAAAATTCCCAGAAGCTGCAGTCCGAAGATTACCGCCAGGAAGCAGATTCCCAATATTTTTGACATTTTAATTTTTCTGTCAACCATAATTTACCTTTCATACATTCTGTATCCGATATGCCAAAGCACTTCGTTTTTCCCTAGAATCGGAAATACAGGAACGGATTGTAGGATCCGAACACCAGGTACGCGATGCTGAGAATGAGAATCAGCATCAGCAGAACGATACCCTGCCACTCGTGTCCTTCCTTTTCCAGCCGCTCCCGGAACCACTTCATCGGTGCCGGCGTGCTGAGACACATGCCCAGCGCCAGGAGAATTCCGTGGGTGCGCAGGAGATACAGGGTTTTCATGTTGGCGAATGCGTGACCGGATACGCCCAGCATCACCGCAAAATATTTTTTCATGGCACCGAAATCCGTGATGCTGAAGAAGGTCCAGCCGATCATCACGATGACCAACGTGTACAGATGCCGTACCCATCCCGGCCATTTCTCCATGTAGGGATGCAGCACGTATTTCTCGATAATCAGGAGTACGCCGTAATAGGTACCCCACAGCACGAAGTTCCAGCTGGCACCGTGCCACAGTCCGGTGAGGGACCACACAATCAGCAGGTTCAGAATATGTCTCGGCACCGTGACCCGATTGCCGCCCAGCGGAATGTACACGTACTCTCGGAACCAGGTACTCAGGGAAATGTGCCATCTTCTCCAGAACTCCGTGATGCTGTCGGAGATGTACGGATAGTTGAAGTTTTCGCTGAACTCAAAACCGAACATCCGTCCCAGGCCGATGGCCATATCCGAATATCCGCTGAAGTCGAAATAGATCTGCAATGTATAGGCGCCGATTCCGATCCAGTAAGTCACCACGGAAACATCGCTGTCCGGCAGCGCACCGATGGCGGCGTACAGGGCGCCGAAATTGTTGGCCAGCAGGACCTTTTTTGCCCAGGCCGAAAATAAACCGCTTTGTGCCTTCCCCGAAATCGATCCAGTCCGTGGAGCGAACGCTGAGCTGCTCCTCCACATCCCGGTACTTGACAATCGGGCCCGCAATGAGCTGCGGGAACAGGGACAGGTACAAGGTGAAGCGAAGAAAGCTCTTCTGCGGTCCCACGTTCTTCCGGTACACGTCGAAAATATAAGACAGCGCCTGGAAGGTATAAAAAGAGATTCCGATTGGCAGGGACAGCGCCGTGTAATGGATGTGCAATCCCGTCAGGGAGTTGAAGGTATCCATCAGGAATCCGAAGTATTTAAAGAATCCCAGCACCAGCAAGTTCATGAACAAGGCAAAGAGCATGGACCCTTTGCCGGAACGTCCCTTTTCCTGAGCTCTGCCAATCTGCAGGGCGCTGTAGTAGTTCAGGAACGCGCTGTAGATCATCAATACGATGTACACCGGTTCGCCCCAGCTGTAAAACAGCAGGCTGGCCGCCAGCAGCACCAGGTTTCGAGCTTCGATATTCTTTCGCGGCACCAGGTAGTAAATCGCCAGAGTCGCCGGAAGGAAATACAATAAGAAGAGGATACTACTGAACAGCATGTCGGAACACCTCCTCGTATTTTCCCGGGTTCTCGGCAACGCAGTAGAACAGGTAGTTTCCTTTTGTCTCAATCACCGCATTGGCTAATAACTTCATCTGGTTGGTTCCGTAGCCGTCGAAGGCCTTCTCCTGAGACTGCACCCGGTTCTCTGCGGAATCTTTCAGGCCGTCCAGATCCGCGGCGCTGCGTACTTTTACCACCAGCACTTCATCCACACCCAGGGATTCCTTGCTCTTGTAATACAGATAGGAATCGTAGTTCTCGTAGTTGATGCCCATGAACTGCATCAGCTTCCGATTGTTGCACTCTTTCATTTTGCCGATATCCGTATTCTGCAGCATGGCGCTTCGGATATCCGCCATATCCACATCCCGGGCGCTGCCGGAAGCGTATATTCCCCGCAGAAACAGGAACAGCACCAATATCAGTGCCAGTCGTACCAGCACCGGCGGGATTCGATTCAATTGTTTATCCATCGTTCCTCTCATCTATAGATTTGCCTTTTCTATCATTTTATCCATCCACATCGGATAGTACGCGCTGGCCGCATGAATTCCGTCTCCCGCATAGAGATCCTTATGCGTCGGCAAAATCCGGCTGGCATCCACGTAAGTATAGCCCTTATCGTCGCACATCTTCTGCAGAGCCTTGTTGAATTTCTTATAATGTCCCAAAGATTTCTTCTGCTTGATGGCCTTACTTGTCGGCGTAGAGATGCTGCAGATATAGATCTTCGTCTTCGGACTCTTCTTGTGCACTCCATCCAGCAGTTTCTCATACCGCTTAATGAAAGCTTTGGAATCGCCTCGATAGTTGATGGTGTCGTTCATTCCGAATGCAAAGAACGCCGCCTTCGGATAGGTGGCCGCCGCCTTCCGGAACAATTTTTCATCGTTGTTCAGGGATCCCCCCACGGAACTGAATACCTGCTTCTTCGAAAGCCACTGATAGACACTCAAACCCTCGGTGAGAGAATCTCCCACCACCACGCAGTTCCGGAATCGCTCCATGTACCAAGCTCTCTTCCCACTGAGGGAGTCGCCGTTCTTCAGACTCGCATCCACCAGGGAAATGTCCTTCTCAATCTTGGCCACATCCCCCTTCTGTTCCCGGGCCACAATTTCCCGGTTGACCTCCACCTCATAGCGGGTGTACCCGTCATAGGGCCGGTTCCAATCAAAAAAATTAAACACGAAAATAAGCAGGAGTGCATACACTATGACTCCTGTCCATTGAGGTTTCCGCTTCTTTGGATCTTTTGCTATGATAATCTTCACTGTTGTCTTCTTTGTCGTCTCCATAACTGCTAATAATATACCGCAAAACAGCTCCACATTCAACCTTACTCCGATTTCAAAATTCAAAACATCCCCATTAAAAAAAATGGGATAGTTACCGGTAACTATCCCACAAATATTCGTAACGAACCGTTTTTTAATGCTTATTTGTTCGGATTGAAAAGGTCCATCGCGCCGATTCGATCGAAGGCCTTGCCCAGCTCCTCGCAGCCGCAGGTACATGCGATTCGCAGGAAACCTTCGCCGCAGTCGCCGAATGCGTTGCCCGGAAGGGTCAGAACGTGCGCTTCGTCCAGAATCTTTTCAGCCACTTCCATGGAAGTCAGGCCGGTATCCTTGATATTGATGAAGAGGTAGAACGCACCCTTTGGCGGATACAGCACGTGCATGTTGTTCAATGCATTAATTCTCTCCGCTGCGTAGAACACTCTCTTCTTGTATTCTTTTACCATTGCCGGCTGGAAATCCTTGTAGGTTCGATATGCGGCCAGTGCGGCTCTCTGAGTCGGTGCCGCTACCGTAAATGCAACGCTCATGTTCACGTCAGTCATCACCTTGATGAAGTCCGCCGGAGCAATGATGTTGCCCACACGCCATCCGGTCATGGTGAAGTTCTTGGATACGGTGTTGATGATAATCGTGCGCTCTCTCATGCCCGGCAGGGATGCGAACGGCACGAACGGGTTCTGGTAGCTGAATGCGGTGTAGATATCATCGCATACCACCAGCAGGTCGTATTTCTCCGCAATTGCTGCAATCTTCTCCATGGTTTCCACGGTGAGGCAGCTGCCGGTCGGATTGCTCGGTGTGTTCAGAACGACAGCCTTGGTTCTCTCGGTAATCAGGGACTCCAGTCTCTCCACGTTAACCTGGAAATCCTCTTCCTCGTAGGTCGGAAGCTCTACCGGGATACCTCTCGACATCTCCACCTGTTTCGGATACGGTGTGAAGTACGGTGCCTGAAGAATCACTTCGTCTCCGTCGTCCAGAATCGTTTCCATTACCAGATGCATTGCCAGCGTGCCGGCTGCCGTAATGATGATTTCATCATCCGTTACATCCATATCGTATTCGTCTTTATAGAACTTGCAAATCTCAGCTCTCAGCTCCGGATCGCCTCGGAACTCCGTGTACTTGGTGTGACCTGCCAGAGTATCCTTGTAAGCCTGTTCGATTACGCCCTTATCGGTCAACAGGTCCGGATCGCCCAGGCTCAGGTTAATCACGTCGTCATACTGTTTTGCCTTTGCATTTACTGCACCCATCGGGGACGAGCTGTCCTTCCAATAGCGTTTTGCAATGTACTTGTTTTTCATCTCCATTCCTTCCTTACAGTTCAGATGTTAAAAAAATTTAGCTTATACAATAAACCAACCATGGTATTTATTGTATAAGCTAACAATATTTCTGTCAAGTCTTCCGGCCGGTCCTTTTTTTAACAAATCGAAAGGCATTCTTTATTTTTTCTCTCCCAAAAAGAGATTAATACCGTTCGCCGTGTTCCGATATCCGCTGGCCCTTCAAACGTTTGAAGATAATCACGATATACTTGTTGAAGATGTCCACCACGATGAAGCCCAGAGCAATGCCCACGCAAGTGAGTACCAGCGTCACCGCCTCTTCCTTGGCCACCTTATAATTCTCCAGTACCAGATAGTACATCATGTAATACAGATTCGGTCCCGGAACCAGCGGAAATACGCAGACACACAGGAAAATCGTTGCCGGCGCTCGGTTCACCCTGGCCATAATCTGGGCGAAGATGGCCACAAAGATGGCGCCGAACAATGTCGACTGGAAGTTGCTGTTGGTCATTTCAAAACATACATAATATACCGCCCAGGTAAAGAACGCTCCAATTCCGGAGTACAACACCTGAATGCCCTTTACGTTGAACCAATACGCGAATCCTACGCAAGCGATTGTGCAGGATATCAGCTGCGTTGTAAAACTCGAAGCAAGTACCAACATCTTACATCACTCCTTTCAGAAGCAGAATCGGCAATGCGATTCCCAAAGCAATACCGGTCGCACCCAGCACGGAATTCCAGATATTCACAATACCGGACAGGGTATCCCTGTGCAGCAGGTCTCGAATACCGTTGGTGAAGCCGATTCCGGAAATCAGCAGCATCACGACTCCGATGGTGATATAGTTCACGTGTTCGCCCAATCCGCATGTCACTACCAGAATGATAAAGGTTTCCACGATGCAGGCGATAATCGCATTGAAAATCAGCGGATTGTGCTCGTATTTCCCCAGCACTTCGCCCAGTGCCACGATAATCAGGGATGCCAGCACGGCCACGATGGTGTCCATAAAATTAGTATTGAAGAAGACGGCGAATCCGGCACCGCCCATGACACCGGCTATATAGTGCTGCCACCTCGGCTGTTCCGGACGATCCATTACCTCCTGAAGCTTCGCCTGAAGTTCCGGTGCATCCGGTTTGTTTTTACAAATGAAACGGGACAGATTGTTCAAATAATCCAGACGGTCGAAATTCATCTCGCCCCCCGGGACATGACGAATCTGCGTCAGCGTTTCCCCATTCGGAGTCTCCACCGTCGCCTGTATGTTGGACGAAATCACCCAACAATTTCTTTTTTTGAAGCCATACGCATCGCACAGCCGATACAAGCTGTCCTCCACACGGCCAATCTCTGCACCGCTGTTAATCATTGCCTCCCCGAGATCGAGGATTCCCTTCAGCACCTTCGTGTAATCCATTTCCTTCCCTCAATTTTTATCAAAAAATAAAATGCTGTACCACCCGAGTCCGGATATGGAGTCCGGATAGCACAGCCATTACATTATCACATTGAAACCTTGCTTTCAATAGATTTTCATGTTAATCTTTTAATTTATGTTCAAAATGCTTTTGCGTATTTTGAAAACTTTTCACAGCCCTTTTACATCAAGTTAATCGCCCGCATAAATGCCGGAATCAGCTGCTTCTTTCGGGACAGAACCCCTTCCAAATAATAGCTTCCGTCGCTCTTCGGCGCATCCTTAAAGGCGATGTCCGCCAGCTCCTCTGCCCGGTCACCGGCGTACAGCATTTCCGACGAGGAGTTCCGAATATCCGTCAGCAGGAAGAAGACCATAGACACGCCGTTCTTTCCGCACTCGTGGCGAAGCAGCGGCTGAATCCGCTTCTTGATTTCCTGAAGCTCGTCCGCACTCATGGAACTGATCTGACCCACGCCGAAGCTGGTGTTTCCGAAAGTGAACTTCTTGTAATCCTGATAGAAGATTTCCTCTTCCGACTTGTTGCCCAGATCCGAGCCCGCTTCGAACATTTCCGTGGCAAAAGCTTCAATATCGATGTCCGCCAGCAGCGCCAGCGCACCTGCCGCCATCTTGTCCTTCAGCGTACAGGTCGGAGATCGGAACATCAGCGTGTCCGAAATTACCGCCGCGCACAGCAGTCCGGCGATGGATGGCGCAATCTCGATTCCTTTCTCCACGAACATCTCATACAGAATCGTCGCCGTACAGCCCACCGGCTGATTGACAAAGTAGATCGGCTGCAGTGTCTGCAGGGTGCCCAGGCGGTGATGGTCCACGATTTCCAGAATCTCCGCCTCGTTGATGTTGTCCACGGCCTGGGATGTCTCGTTGTGATCCACCAGAATCACTCGCTTCTTCTGGATTCCCAGCAGGTTCCGGCGAGAGATGGTTCCCACGTAGCGATCGTTGGAATCCACCACCGGAAAAGCTCTGTGGCGGGTAGACGCCATGGCCGCCCGCACCTTGTCCGTATAGTCGTCCATCCGGAACGTCATGATGTCTTCTTTCAGCATGAAAGATTCCAGGGGAACGCTTTTGTGGATTTCCATGCAAACCGCAAAAGTATCCAACGAGGTCTCGATGATGACCGCCTTTTCTGCCCGGGCCTTAGCGATAACTTCTTCGTTGGCCTTGGCTCCCAGACAGAGAATCAGCACCTTTGCGCCCTTCTCCAGGGCACCGATCTGATTTTCCACCCGGTCCACCATGAGCATCAAATCTCCCGGCTCGATGTGCTCCTGCATGCGCTCCACCATGGCCGCACCCACCAATACCTTGCCTTCTTCAAAGCGGTCGTCGCCATCGCCCACCACGATGGTACCGTTCACGGTATCTGCAATATCCCGGTACCGCGGCTTCATGCGAGACAGGAACCGACTGTCCTCCGCCTCCATAAAGGTCTGGGCGATGTCTCCCTTGGTGATCAGTCCGATGACCCGGTCCTCTTCTGTCACCGCAAGTGTCACCGCATCCGTCTCTGCCATGAAATCCCATGCCTGCTTGATGGTCATGTCCTTGGACGCCCCGGGCGTGCGGCGAATTTCCATGTCACATACCTGAGCACCGATGTCGCCCAAGTAATTCGGGACCGGCATGTTGAAGCGGTCCAGCACGTACATGGTCTCCTGGCTGATTTCTCCCGCCCGCATCGGAACGTAGTGGTGACTGTGGGTGGTCATGTTTTTCAAATGTGCATATGCGATAGCGGAGCAGATGGAATCCGTATCCGGATTCTTATGTCCAATTACGATGATGTTTCGTTCCTGCTGCATACTGCTCTCTCTTTCTTTTCCTGTCGTCCTCGGCCTTACTTCATGCGAATGCTCTTGATTTTCTGATCTTCCAGCGGCTTGTCCATCCACGGATCCCGCTTGGTGTTCACGATGGCATCCGCCACTTCCATACCCTTGGTAATCTTTCCGAATGCGGCATAATCTCCGTCCAGATGCGGTGCATCCGCTACCATGATGAAGAACTGGGATCCGCCGGAATTCGGGTCCATCGCTCTTGCCATGGAGAGAACGCCTCGAGTGTGCTTCAGGTCGTTCTTAAAACCGTTGGAGTTGAACTCTCCCGGAATGGTATATCCCGGGCCGCCCATGCCGTTTCCGTTCGGGCATCCGCCCTGAATCATGAATCCCGGAATGACGCGATGGAAAATCAGTCCGTCGTAGAACTTCTTTTCAATCAGGGATTCGAAGTTCTCCACCGTCTTCGGTGCGATGTCTTCGTACAGTTCCCCTTCCATTACGCCGCCGTTTTCCATTTCAATGATAAATTCTTTCATATTTGCTTCTCCTTATTGGTATATTCAATGATAGATAATTCTACAACATTATTTCCTTTCTGTGAAGTCTTACGGGCAATTCGATTTGCGGGAGTTTTCCGTTCGCTCTCGCCGGAAACTTTCGCGGGACCGATTTTCTTTTATAAGATTTTTCTATTTGAAAAAACGGGATTTGGTGATACTATTTACTTGTATATTTATGTTTAATAATAGGAGGAATTCATTATGAGATTAGATGCTGCAGGCAAAGCATGCCCAATTCCTGTAATCATGGCGAAGAAAGAGCTGGACAACGGCACTCAGGATCTGTCCATTCTGGTAGATGGTCAGACTCAGATTGACAACCTGTCCCGCCTGGGAAAGACATATGGAAGAGAAATCACCGTTACACCGGAAGGAGAGAAGCTCGTTGCTACATTTGCGGATGGCGACGGCAATATTCCGGAATCCGCTCACGGCTTTGACGAAGGAAGCTACGCGGTATTCTTCAACAAGGAAGGTCTGGGAAGCGGCGATGCCGAACTGGGAATGAACCTGGCAAAGATGGCCATCTTCACCCTGTCCGAGAGCGAAAACATCCCGACCTACGTGCTCTTCATGAACGGCGGCGTAAAGCTGACCACCGGCGTAGAGCCTCAGATTATTGAGAACCTGAACACTCTGATTGAGAAAGGAACCAAGGTTCTGGTATGCGGCACTTGCCTGAACTTCTTCGGAATCAAGGAAGACTGCAAGGTTGGAACCGTCAGCAACATGTATGACATCCTGGGTGCAATGCAGGAAGTTTCCAAGGTTATCACTCTGTAGGAGAGGGTGGTGTTCATGACGGATACTTTTTACCTGTACACTTTCGAATCCACCCACGGAGCCATTTCCACCGAGAAGCTGCTGAAGCCGGTGGGCTGCACCATCATGCCGGTGCCTCGGCACATCTCCACCAGCTGCGGAATCGCCGTTCGGGTGGAGCCGGAGAAATTCGACGAATCAAAAAAGGTATTCCTGGAGGGGACGGAGTTAGTCCCGGAGGAATACCATGTCTATCGGATTGAGGAGGATAAGTCCATCAAGCGATTCGATTACGAACCGGTTACCCTTTAGAGGTAACCGGTTTCTTTTTTCTCTACCGCAATTTTCTCATCTCGGACGACGTATTCGCCGTCGATGCAGTCCACAATCATCAGATCGCAGTTATGCACATCCTCATCCCAGAAATTTTTCAACTCTTTGTGCCGGAAATAGAGGAGCATGGCGTGAATGGCCGTTCCGTGGGACGCCACCAGCACATTTCCTTGTTCCCGAGTCTTCAATTCTTCCAAAAAGTCCGTTATCCGCTGAATCAGATGTTGAAAAGTCTCCCCTCTCCCCGCCGGCAGAAATTCATCCGGTGCGGAAAAGAATTTCTGCGACTCTCCGGGAAGCTCCCGGTAGGCATAGCCTTCCAGCTCGCCGAAATCAAATTCCTCGATTCGATCATCCACGTGAAACGTGTCTTGGCTCTGTCCGGTAACGATTTCGCAGGTATCCAGCGCCCTTCTCAGCGGGCTGCAATAGATTGCATCGAAACGAAGGTTTTTCTCCCGAACCACCTTTGCCAAATCCTCTGCCTGTTCAATACCGGTGGCGTTCAGGTCCACATCCATGTGCCCCTGCACCTTCCGGGCCAGGTTCAGATCCGTTTGTCCATGTCGTAATATAAATAATCTCACTGTTTTCTCCCATCTGTGATACGCATTTTTTTAACTGTTATACAGAATACCACAGATGTTTCCGCAGGGTCAACTTTCCGGGTTTCGACGATGTGCCATTACAAGCAGTCCGCTGCAGCTGAGAATTAGCAGCACCATGGCCACCGCAAAACCATCGTCGCCGGTTTCCGGGGTATCGATTCTTCGAACTTTATTTGTCTCTCCTTTGGTGCCCCGGCTTTCCTCGTCCGGATTATCGGGGTCCCGGCTTTCCTCGTAACCGTCTTGGATTTTCTTCCGCGTTCCGTCTTTGACGGAAATGACCTCGTTCTTGTCCAGATCCAAAATGGTATCGTTGGCGGAGTCATCCACCGTTGCACCGTCCTCATCCTCCGGATCGTTTTCCTCCGTCTCAAAATCCCGAGGCTCATCGGAAGTCTCCCCTCCGCTGATTACGTTTTCTGCTGTGTCTTCCGGTTTCGATTCTGATGCGTCCGGATTCGCTTCTGATGCATCCGGATTCGTTTCCGGCGTATCCGGCGTATCCGTCGACTCTGCCGGTCCGCCGTCTTCCGTTTCGCTCACCTCCTCTTCCTCTTCGTATTCCGGGGTGATTTCTTCAAATTCCACATCGGAAGTTTCGCCCGAATGGTTTAATTCTTCGTCTGCTTTTACTGCGGACATCGGCTTCGACTTTGCTTTTGCTTTTTTGGTTTTTTGCCGGGGCAGCCTTTAAATTCCGAATACGAATCACCGTAGCGATTTTTCCGTCATATCGGGCCGCCCGCACCTTCGCTTTGGTTTTACCGGCTTTAAAATACCACTTTCCGTTCTTCTTCACACCTCCGTCTCGGCCGGCGGAGTACCACAAAGTTCGGCCTTTGGCATCTCTTCCCGCATACACCGCCGTATGGATATGGCTGTCCCAGCCGCAAATATCTCCTTTCTTGAGGCCGGCATGCTTCGCTTTTTTGTGGGGATGAAGTATCTTCAGCTTGCTGTTTTTCGTAATGCAGGTTTTCCGCTTTCCTCGAATGGCACCTCCTTTGTCAATCCAGAAAACCTGCCCCTTCTTGATAATTCCCGCATCCTGGAGTGCCCAGGATACGTAGATGGCACAGTTGGTCACGCGCCGCGTCTCTTTGCTTTTCCGGTAAGATCCCTTCCCTCCGTTTACGCTGTAGTGAAATCCGTCCTTCTCCAGATTCTCGGCTACCCGGTCCAGGGAATGCTTCCAATCCTCGTATGTATAGGCTGATGGGGACGAGGTGGCCGCTTCCGCCGGGAACGCGGTTCCCAGCCGAGACAACGCGAGAAACAAAAGGAACAAGAATCCCAGGAATCTAAGGAATCCGGATAACTCCGGATTCCTGCCGGCAATCCGAACACGGATTGTTCTTTTCATATTGCATCTCCTTTCATATTATTTCCGGTATTGCAGCGCTGATTCCTTTCCGGTGAAAGTATTATGCCACAGAAAAAATTCCCCTTCAGTACACTTTTATATCATGCGGAAGTTTATAAACTTCCGTATGAGCAAGCGATGGTGCGGGCCGGCGGGCGTGGTGGGGCGCCGGGCGTGGCGCGGGCGTGGCGCGGGGCGCCGGGCGTGGTGCGGGCGTGGCGCGGGGCGCCGGGCGTGGTGCGGGCGTGGCGCGGGGCGCGACTTGGTGCACGAAATCCGCCAGC
>ENA-OQDA01000100-OQDA01000100.1-human-gut-metagenome-genome-assembly--contig:-NODE-100-length-35602-cov-4.682452_pt1 | contig 35602 bp, 34 predicted proteins | sample MGYA00242771_ERZ504603 | MGnify/ENA primary metagenome ERZ504603 (study PRJEB26092, sample SAMD00036328) | human gut metagenome | host: Homo sapiens | study: EMG produced TPA metagenomics assembly of...
GTCATTCAAAAGATAAAGTTCATATATTTCTATGCGGAAGTTAATTTTGCAAATTAGATATACGATTTTCTCCCGCTCACTTTGCGTGCGCCATTTACAACTATCCTTCCGTATTCGCCATATTTGCACGGTATTTTCACTATTTACTCTAATTTTACCCCCCATACCAGAATTTACTTTTGCAAAGCTGAAAGTTTTTGCTGAACTGGAACTTACTTTTCAATTCACCGGTCTGTCGTCAATTTTATTTATGCCGAATGCATATTAGAGCAGAAAGCATGAGGAGATGATTAGAATTGACGACGAAAAGGGGAGGAGGTGAGTTTGTCGTCAATTCTTTCTTTTTTATATCCACACGAGTTAGACGTGGTGCTTCACCCCGGCCAAAGCCTTGAACCTTCGTCGCGAGGCACCACGTCGCCCGGCTCGGCCGGGCATTTGGCGGCTCCGACGTGGTGCCTCCCCCCGCCAAAGTCTTGATCTTTCGTCGCGAGGCACCACGTCGCCGGGACCCGACGGGTCTACAGTGAAGCCGACGTGGTGCTTCCCCCCCGCCAAAGCCTTGAACCTTCGTCGCGGGCACCACGTCACCCGCGCCCGACGGGCCTACCGAGCTGAAGCCAGCACCGTGGTGCCTCCCTCCGGCCAAAGCCTTGATCTTTCGTCGCGGGGCACCACGTCGCCCGCGCCGGCCGGGCTGCTACAGTGAAGCCGACGTGGTGCCTCCCTCCGGCCAAAGCCTTGAACCTTTGCCGCGGGGCACCACGTCACCCGCGCCCGACGGGCCTACAGTGAAGCCGACGTGGTGCCTCCCTCCGGCCAAAGCCTTGATCTTTCGTCGCGGGGCACCACGTCGCTCGCACCGGCCGGCCCTGCTCCACGCCCGAAGAGCCATCGGACTCGGCCGGGCACCCGCCGCCCGGCCCTTCCGGAAGCATCAAAAAAGAGCTGCCGTCGATTTCTAGAAACGGCAGCTCTCATCTTTTCATAAATTCAATACTTTCTCATCCGGTTATACAAACATTGTAACGAATGGAATGGTGAACAGGGACAGCAGAAGCTGGAACAAGGAGAACACGTACAGGCGAACGTCCGTGAAAACCCGCTTGAGATTGATTTGAGCCAGTGCACATCCGGTGATAATCCTGGATAGCGGGATGCCCAAGAACGCCGTATTGGCGAAAACCAGCATGATGGTCACCAGTTTCCGGTCGTTCCCCTGCACCCGCAGGAGTTTCGCCACCACCGGCCCTAGAAGAATCATCAGTCCGTAGAACAGCGCCATGAGAATCAGGTTCTGCGCCATCAGATTTTGGGGAATGGATCCGGATCCGCTGAGGGCGGTGGAAATCATCAGCAATGGGTTAAAAACATTGACGATGAGGTTCGAAATTTCCGACGTTCCCTGCTTAGTGAGCCATCCCTTTCGAAAGCAGAAAAAGTCCACAAAAATAAAACGGCGAATAGAATAGCCTTGCCGGAAAAGTTGGTAAAAAAAATAGTTTTTTTACCAAAATATAAGAGAAGTTTTTTTGCATATTTCGCAAAAAAATGGTATCATGCTGTTGAGGCGTCTCGAGGCGTCCACCGAAAAAGTGAAATTCTAAGGAATCGATGAATCAAGGCGATTCGGAAAGGAATTGAAATGGATTATTTAGAAATTGAAAAAGTCATTGGAAGACAGATTATTGACTCCAGAGGAAATCCGACAGTGGAGGCAGAGGTGCACCTGGTAGACGGAACCGTGGGCAGAGCGGCTTGCCCGAGCGGCGCATCCACCGGTGAGTTCGAAGCGCTGGAGCTGAGAGACGGCGATCAGAGCCGGTATGGCGGAAAGGGCGTATCCAAGGCGGTTTCGTACGTGAACAACGAGATTTGCGACCTGCTGGTGGGAATGGATGCTTCCGATACCTATGCTGTCGACAAGGCGATGATCGAAGCGGACGGCACGGAAGACAAGTCGAAGTTCGGTGCCAATGCGATTCTGTCCGTATCCCTGGCGGCGGCAAAAGCAGCGGCACAGGCACTGGACACCCCGCTGTACCGCTATCTGGGCGGTGTTAGCGGAAACACCCTGCCGGTTCCGATGATGAATATTTTGAACGGTGGTGCGCACGCAACCAATACCGTTGATACACAGGAATTTATGATTATGCCGGCCGGTGCCCCAAGTTTTAGCGAAGGATTGCGCTGGTGCACGGAAGTATATCACAAGCTGGCAAAGCTCCTGAAGGCAGACGGTTTTGCCACCGGCGTGGGCGATGAAGGCGGTTATGCACCGAACCTGTCCAGCGACGAGGAGACTTTGGATTACATCCTGAAGGCGATTAAGGAATGCGGTTACGTGCCGGGTGCGGACTTCGTTCTGGCAATCGATGCGGCAGCCAGCGAATGGAAGGGTTCCAAGGCCGGTGAATACGTACAGCCGAAGAGCGGTAAGAAGTTCACTTCCGCTGAGTTGGTAGAGCACTGGAAGTCCCTGGCAGACAAGTATCCGATCATTTCCCTGGAAGACGGTCTGGACGAAGAGGATTGGGAAGGCTGGAAGCTGCTGACAGAAACTCTGGGCGACCGGGTTCAGCTGGTCGGTGATGACCTGTTCGTTACCAACACAAAGAGACTGTCCAAGGGCATCGAGCTGGGCAGCGCGAACTCCATCCTGATTAAGCTGAATCAGATTGGTTCCCTGTCCGAGACCATCGACTGCATCCGCATGGCAAAGAAGGCAGGAATGACCGCTGTGGTTTCCCACAGATCCGGCGAGACCGAGGATACCACCATCGCAGACCTGGCAGTGGCACTGAACACCGGACAGATTAAGACCGGTGCGCCGGGAAGATCCGAGCGTGTGGCAAAGTACAACCAGCTTCTCAGAATCGAGGAACAGCTGGGTGACGCCGCATCCTATGCAGGCTTCAACGCATTCAATGTGACCAGAAAATAATTCACGAATAGAGGTAATCCCTGAAGAATTGAGAAAGAGCTGTTAGAATAGCACGATTTTAATGGGCACGAATAAAAGACTTGGTGTAAAGAAACGGAAGGCAAATGGCCGGAACGGGTTTCTTGCACCAAGTCTTTTTGTATTCGCTATTTTTCTAATTACACCGCCATCGGGCAGAGCACCAGGTACGCCAGCATGTAATGGCAAAAGCTTCCCGCCATGACGAAGAGGTGAAACAACTCATGGTTGCCGAAGCCGATATTGTTGGCCGGAATGATTTTCAGCTTGAGGGCGTAGATCACTCCGCCGACGGTGTAAAACAATCCTCCGGCCAGAAGCCAGAGGAATCCGGCGGAAGAAAGGTTGGCATAAATCGTGGGCAGGACGGAAATGCAGAGCCAGCCCATTCCGATGTACATCACGGAAGAGACCCATTTTGGACAGGTCACCCAGAAGAATTTGAACAGCATTCCCAGTGCGGCCACAATCCAAACCGCGATGAGGAGCCGGGTTCCGGCCTTTCCCGGAATGGCAATCAGGCATACCGGGGTATAGGAGCCGGCAATCAGTACGAAGATGCTCATGTGGTCCAGGCATTTCAGGCGATGGTTCCGAACTTCATCCAGATTAAATGCGTGATAGGATGCGCTGGCACCGTACAGCAGAACCATGCTCAGCATGAAAACCCCCATGGAAATCAGCGCCCGAAGCGGTGCACCGCCGAAGGCCCCGTGAATCAGAAGGAGCGGGGGTCGCGACGATGGCCATCAGGAATCCGATAAAATGAGTCAGCGAACTGATGGGATCTTTGGCGCGGAATACCGGGCAATCCTTCGATGCCTCGGTACCGCCGGGAACGGAATTGGTGGAATAAGATAATTTCTGCATTGGGATACCTCCTGTAAAAAACGTTCGGTTCGGATTCGAGCGTGAGATCAAATTTGCGAACGTTGTAATCAACTCCTCGTCATCGGTTATTGAATATCCGATTACCATATATTAGCGGTTATTCAATAACTTGTCAAGAGTTACCGCAAATATTATTGACGGTTATTGATATTTGCTATACAATGAATACCAGGTATTCGAAACAGGAGAAAATGATGACACAGAAAGAAAACGAAAAGAACAAAAGCATTCAAGCGGACATCCAGCGCACTCTGGATTCCCTGCATTTGCCGGAATACAAGGAGATTCCGGACGTGGGGCTGTATCTGGAGCAGGTGACCCGTTTTATCAATACCGCACTGGAATCCTTTCCGGATATGAGCGTCACCCCATCCATGATTAGCAATTACGTGAAGCTGAAGGTGGTGACCCGTCCAGAGAAGAAAGCCTACTCCCGGGATCAGATCGTGGCCCTGCTGTTCGTGGCCGTGGCAAAGACCGTACTGTCCATGGACAACATCCGAAAGGCCTTTGAAATCCGCCGCCAGAACAGCGACGTGGAAACGGGATACGAATATTTCCGAAGAAGCCTGGAGCATGCCCTCACCTCTTTCGGGAAAGACCCGCTACCGTGGAATCCGGAAGAAATTCCGCAGGACGTCAGCGAGGAAGCGCTGAATGTGGTGGATTACACCGCCTCCGCCATCGCGTATAAGATGTATCTGAATCTGTATTTCGACGCAATCAAAGAACCGGGCACCTCCAAATAGTTAAAAAATAAACGGCAAAAAGCCTGAAAAGCCCTTTATTAAAGGGTTTCAGCGGTGTATAATAACCAACGGAGTATTTATAGAAAAAACCAATGGTTATTTTGCAGGAGGAGTATTGCAAATGGAAATCGCAAAAAATGCAGGAATCACATACAAGCAGACACCGGTTGCCAACGGCACCCTGGTAAAGGTCATCAAGGCGGCGATGGCTTCCCATCTGGAGGACGAGAAGGGGTGGAACTACTACGTTTCCAAGTCCAAGGAGGCGATTGCCGAGCTGGCGGAATCCGGTGAGAATGCCGCCGAAGTGAAGGATGCACCGGCCGTTATCGTTCCGGTATACGCACCGGCAAAGGAAGCGCCGACCGCAGAGGATGTGGAGAGAAGCCGCGCCATCGGAAACATGCTGGTACTCATGGAAGAAATCGGTCTGGCCGGCACCTGGGTGAGCGTGATGTGTGACGAAGCGCAGCAGAAGAAGGTGGCGGAAGCCATGCACATTTCTTCGGAATTCATGCCGATGGGCATTCTGACTCTGGGCTATCCGGAGCAGGATGCAGAAGAGGATAAGCCGGGCAAAATGAAAAAGAAAGCCGAGGAATGTTTCCGCAAGAAGATTCACTTTGTGGACACGTTGGGCAGATACTAAGAACTTTGTGTCGGAAGCGAAAGACTTCCGGCACTTTTTTTCACAAAAAAGTACGTGTATGAATTGCAGTATAATCCGTAAAAAAGATATAATGAAAGAGATTATGAATCAATACCGTTTTGGTTAGTTGGAAAGGACAGAGAAAGATGAAACAGTTAGAAGAGACGAAAAGCAACGGATTGGCACTGATACCGTTCCTGTTGTTCATTGTAATCTATATGGGCGCCGGAATCATCCTGCAGATGCGGGGGGTGGAGATGGCGTTCTATCAGTTCCCGTCGGTGGTGGCCATGTCCATTGCGGTAATTGTCGCATTTGTCATGTTCCACAAGGCGGGCATTAACGAGAATTTTGCGACCTTCGCCAAAGGCGCTGCCAGTGAAGACGTGGTGACCATGCTGATGATCTACCTGCTGGCCGGCGGATTCTCCGCAGTGGCCGGTGCGATGGGCGGAATCGAATCCACGGTAAACCTGGGCGTGTCGATTATTCCGGCACACCTGCTCACTGCAGGCATCTTCGTGATTTCTGCTTTTATGGCGACGGCGACGGGAACCTCCATGGGAACCGTGGGCGCGATTGTGCCGATTGCCGTGGGCGTTGTGGATAAAGCGGGCTTGAGCATGCCTTTGGTGATGGCGGCCTGCATGTCCGGCGCGATGTTCGGCGACAACCTGTCCATGATTTCGGATACCACCATCGCCGCGACCCGGACCCAGGGCGTAGAGCTGAAGGATAAGTTCCGCACCAACTTCTGGTGCGCCCTTCCGGCGGCCATCATCGCACTGGCGCTGTTAGTGGCATTCGGCCGTCCGGAACATGCGGTGGCAATTCCTGCCGGAAACTATGAGCTGATCAAAGTGGTTCCGTACATGCTGGTACTGGTGCTGGCGCTGCTGGGAATCAACGTATTCCTGGTGCTGCTCTTTGGCATCGTGTCCGCCGGCATTATCGGAATTGCCTGCGGCGACCTGACCGTGATTACTTTTGCCACCAATGTGTGGGAAGGTTACAAAAGCATGATTGAAGTGTTCCTGCTGTCCATGTTCGGCGGCGGCGTGGCGGAGCTTACGGCGAAATACGGCGGGCTTCAGTGGATGATCGAGAAGCTCAGCGGAATTTGCAAGGGAAAGAAATCCGCCCAGGCGGCGCTGTGCGTGCTGGCGGGAGTGACGGATATGGCGACGGCCAACAACACCGTGGCCATCATCGTGGACGGAAATATGGCCAGATCCATCAGCGAGAAGTACAAGATCGATCCGAGAAAAACCGCGTCCATCCTGGATGCGTTCACCTGCATCTTCCAGGGCATGATTCCGTACGGTGCCCAGTTCCTGCTGGTGGCATCCCTGACCAAGGGACGAGTGAGCCCGCTGGACATCATACCGCTGCTGTGGTACCTGTTCCTGCTGGGACTTTTCACCGTGCTGTCCTTCCTGATTCCAAGCTACGAGAAATTGACCCTCTCCGGCGAATGGGATTGGGAGAACCACACCGTCATCCGATAGTTGTGGAAGGAGATGAATTGGAATGGGAAAAAATCGAAATCAGGTCATCGTGCGGGCCAGCGTGGTGGGCATCGTCACCAACCTTTTGCTGGCGGGCTTTAAGGCTTTTGTGGGGATGATGTCCCATTCCGGATACCATGACCGCCGTGGAAATCGACCGGCTTCAGCGGGATATTGCCGATGATGTGTACGAGAAGACCGGAGTCATCCTGATGGGAATCGGAATCTACGCCATCAACACCACCGATGCGGATCTCAGCGATTGATTTTCTGCAATAAGTGTTAAGATTTCTTAAGAGTTGTTAAGATTGGGCTCCGGATGTTGTACACCGGAGCCCAATTCAGTATAATTAATATCATTAATTTCGACCGATACTGTAACAGCATGGGGAAAGAAAGGATAGAATTATGTCGCATATGATTGAACTTCATAACGTATCGAAGTTCTACAGCAATAAGGATACCGTGAGTACCGGATTTTCCAAGGTGGATCTCAACCTGGATATGGGGGAATTCGTGGTGATTACCGGCGAGAGCGGCAGCGGCAAGTCCACGCTGCTGAACGTCATTTCCGGACTGGACAGCTATGAAGAGGGGGAACTTTTCATCGCGGGAGAGGATACCAGCGGCTACCGAACGGAAGATTACGAACGGTACCGGAAGAAATACATCGGAAATATTTTCCAGGACTTCAACCTGGTGAACAGTTATACCGTATACCAGAACGTTGAGCTGAGCATGATGCTGTCCGGCATGCCTCGGTCGGAGCAGAAGCAGAACATCCCGGAATACATCGAGATGGTGGATATGACGGCCTATACCAAGACCAAGGCATCCAAGCTTTCCGGCGGACAGAAGCAGCGGGTGGCCATCGCCCGGGCGCTGCAAAGAACGCCCCGGTTATCGTGGCGGACGAACCGACGGGAAAATCTGGACAGTGCCTCCGCAGAGAAGGTGATGGAAACCTTGCATCGGATTTCCAAAGATCGCCTGGTGGTTATCGTAACCCACAACTACGAACAGGCGGCGCCGTACGTTACCCGAAAAATCACCATGCATGACGGCCGAATTATCGAGGATAAAAAAATTCAGCCCGCGGCAGGGGACCTTTCCGATGATGAGATGGAATCCTATCTTCATCCGGAGGAAGAACGAAAGGAAGAAGCGGCCGCGGAAAAAGAAGCGGCGAAGCCTCGCAGCGGCGGAAGAGCCATGAGAAATGAAGAGGCGGAAACCGGAGGGAAAGGAAGAAGAAAGGGCCGGGGGCGAGGAATCCTTTTGCGGAAGCACCGGTATACCGGAAGATGTCGGCCGGGTCGCAGCTTCGGCTGGGGGTTCGGAACACCTTTCAACCTTCCGGCGAAATTCACTTTGCTTTTATTGGTGTACCTGTTCGTCACGGCGGCGGTGCTGAGTCAGTACGCGTCCACGAAGCAGGCCCTCCATTCCAACGATTTGATGGGGTACAACAATTACCTTCACGGATACCTCCCCGGAGCGGCTGATTCTCACCAAGAAGGATGGGAGTGCTTTTACCACTTCGGATTACGAGAGCCTTCAGAAGATGGACAATGCGGATTACATCATCAAGGGCGATGCGGGCATCGATACCGGAATCATGTTTGAGTCCGACGATATCGATATCAGCGGACCGATGTATCCGGTGAGCTGCCTGAAGGAAAAGCCGACCATCGGCCGCCTTCCGAAGAAGGATACGGAGGTGGTGCTGGTGGCGGATCCGGAATGCTATTCCTACGATGCCATCAAGGAGATGGACAAGAAGATTCTGGGGAAAAAATACTACATCGATGCCCTGAATTCCATGGCGATACAGGGCGGCGACCGGCTGATTAAGGACAAGGTGACCGTGGTCGGCGTGGTTTTGCTGAGCGAAGATGCCGGCCGGTCCAGCAACGGAAACGTCATGATTTACGTAACGGATAACGTGGCGGCTCGGGTGCTGGTAAAGACCGCAGCGGCCTCCTCCACCGTAACGTTGGACTTTAGCGGTACGAAGAGCGATTACAGCGGCATGCAGGTGGTGTATCCATCCAAGAAGGTGACGAAGGGCGAGGTATACATTTCCGAAGACCAGGCATACCAGTTCTACGAAGAAGGTGCGGCGCGGGGAAAGACCATGGGTCTTCACGTGAAAAACCATTATTTTGAGGAGTCTCGGGATTTCCGAATCGGTCAGGTGTTCAAAGCCGATAATATCCGGAGCCTGCTGGGTCTTTCCAAAAACAATTACGACGAATACACGTCCAACGTGTACATCAATCCGTCGGATTACAACAAGATTTTCAATCAGGGAAATTTCCAGAGCAGCTTTTTCATGAAGGACGAGAAGCTGTCCGATTCCACGGTGAAGGCCCTGGAAAGCGCCGGATACAAGGTGCTGGTGATTAAGGATACCTTTACGGATGCCACCGGCGGGTATGCGTTTATCCTGCGGATGTTCAGCATGGTTCGCCTGGCACTGGAATTCATCGTGCTGTTCTTCATCTCCTATGCGGTAATCCGGCTGATCATGCGGTCCCGAAATTCCTATTACTCTACATTGCGAATTTTGGGCGCCAGCCGGAAGAATACGGATAACATCCTGCGCATCGAGCTGCTGCTCATGATGCTGATTTCCTATGGCGGCGTTTTGGTGGGAAGCAACCTGGTACGGCGGGGAATCGTCGCGGTGCCGGCGGTGAATGAGCGACTGGCGTTCCTGTCTGCGACGGATTATTTCATCCTGTTCGTCGGACTTCTGGTGATGTCCCTCCTGATTGCGAAGAGATATTCCCATAAAATCTTCAGCAAGAGCGCTATGAAAGTTTACAGAGAGGAGGCGTAGATATGATTGAACTTCAGAATGTAAATAAGTATTTCAACCGAAAGAAAAACAACGAAATTCATGTCATCAACGACACCTCCCTGAATCTGCCGGAAAGCGGCATCGTGGCGCTGCTGGGCCCTTCCGGCTGCGGTAAAACCACGCTGCTGAATGCCATCGGCGGGCTGGACCGAATCAACTCGGGAAAGATCTACGTGGACGGGGAATGCATCACCCGGAAGAGTTCCAACAAGGTGGACGTCATTCGGAATGCGAAAATTGGATATATTTTCCAGAACTACAACCTGCTGGATAACCGCACCGTCTTTGAAAACGTGGCCATCGCCCTGCGAATGGTGGGCATGAAGGATCGGGAACAGGTGAAGGAACGGGTGAACTACTGCCTGGAGGCGGTGGGCATCTATCCGTATCGGAACAAGATGGCGGATGCTCTGTCCGGCGGACAGCGGCAGCGGGTGGCCATCGCCCGGGCCATTGCCAAGAACCCGAAGATCATCATCGCCGATGAGCCGACGGGAAACCTGGACAGCCGGAACACCATCGAAATTATGAACATCATCAAGTCGATTTCCAAAGACCGGCTGGTGATTCTGGTGACTCACGAGACGGATATCGCGGAATTCTACGCGGATCGGGTGGTTCGAATCAAGGACGGCCGGGTGGTATCGGACCGGGAGAACGATCCTTCCCAGAAGCTGGATTATCAGTTGGAAAACAAGATTTATCTGAAAGATATGGAACACGGAGTGCGATTCCGGCACGATGGACTGACGGTGGACGTGTATCAGGATGAGATTCGGGAGACGGATATCAAAATCGTCATTCGTGGCGGCAACCTGTACATCAATACCGGCGGGGCGTTCCACGTGGTGGATGAAACCGCCAACATCGAGATGATCGACGCGCACTACAGCGCCATGGATTCCACCATCTACGAGGACGTGCACTTCCGGTACGACGAGCACATGCCGGAGAATTTTAAGGCGAAATACACCTCCGTATACAACGTCTGGAACATGCTGGCCAGCGGCTTCCGCAATGTGCGGAAATTCAGCCTGCTGAAAAAACTCCTGCTCATCGGATTCGTGTGCGCGGCGGCGTTTACTTTTACCGCGGTGAGCAACATCTTCGGTATTTTCAACGTGCAGGAGAAGGACTTCCTCACCACCAACAGTCATTACATCACCGTGGCCAACCCGAAGCACGATGAGTCGATGCTGAAGAAAATCCGGAAGATGAACGGGGTAAGCTATGTGACACCGGGAGATACCCGAATTTGCGTGACCCTGCCGATGGACGATTACTATCAGACCGCCCAGGCATCTGCCGGCCTCACCGGCTCCCTGAGCCATTCGGAAGAGCTGGAGACCAAAGATGTAATTGAGGACGCCTTCCGGAGAAGGGACATGAAATCGTCATCGACCGGATGATTCTGGATAAATTCATCAAAGCCAAAGCGGGCAACATGGTGGGGCTGACTTCCGTAAAACAATTCATAGGACGGCGGATTAAGATTCCGCACCTGAAGGATTACGAAATCGTGGGCGTTTCCGACACCAAATCCCCGTCCATTTTCATTCCGGCAAGTCAAACCATCGACGTGCTGTCCAATGCGAAGAAAGGAACGGATGATACGGCGAGTGATTTTTCGGATTACGGCGAGGATGACGAGATGGACGCAGAGGCTTCCGGCGAAGAGGATAATGCCATCGTGAATTACGACCTGCGTTCTTCGGCTCTTCGGATTAAGAAGGGGTCCGCACCGAAGAATACCTATGAGGCGGTGGTGAACAATTCCCACAACGGCGAGGACGGGTATACCATCGGCAAGACCCTCAACCGAAAGGTGAACGGGCACAAGCTGAAATTGGTGGGATTCTACACCAGCGATTACCAGAACGATATCGTCTACGTGAGCAAGGATACGGTTCGGCAGAATTACATTGCAAAACAAAAGGTTTGTTCGGTATACACCACCGACACCTATGGGACGCTGACCACGCTGCAGGAAGAGGGCTATTCCGCAAAAATAAATTACGAGCGGGACCGCACCGATTACATGCGAAAGCACCGGGACAACCTGCGCTCCGCGCTGGTAGTGGCGGGAATTATTTTGCTGATTTCTCTCATTGAAATCTTCCTGATGCTTCGATCCTCCTTCCTGTCCCGAATCAAGGAAGTGGGCACTTTGCGGGCCATCGGGCTGAAGAAGCGGGATATTTACCGCATGTTCACCGGAGAAATTCTGGTAATCACCGTGCTGACAGCGGTGCCGGGCATCGGGGCGGCGTATTACCTTCTGTACAATTTGATGCAGGGAATCGATTACATCGCCAACCAGTATGTGGTGAGCCCGGGCATTGCGCTCCTGTCCTTCGGCGTGCTGGTGCTGTTCAACCTGCTGGCAGGGCTCCTTCCGGTATTCCGAACCCTTCGGAAAACGCCGGCGGAAATTCTGTCAAGGACGGATATATAGGGGCATTTTCATATCCGGGTTCGGCGGTTTGTCGAGCCCGGAATTGCATTACGCTGATTGTAGAAAATTTCCCATTGTGCTATAATCACAAATAAGTGCATTAATTATTTGGAGGCTGGAATGAGTAACGAAAAAACGAACGAATACAAAGAGATGAGAGGGAATTTTATCCACGACATCATCGACAACGACCTGGAAACCGGAAAGTGGGATCATATCGCCACTCGTTTTCCACCGGAACCAAACGGCTATCTCCACATCGGACATGCCAAATCCCTGTGCTTGAACTTCGGAACCGCACTGAAGTACGGCGGAACCTGCAACCTTCGTTATGACGACACCAACCCGGTCAAGGAAGATACGGAATACGTGGACGCCATCGAGGAGGATGTACACTGGTTGGGATTCCAGTGGAACAAGAGACTGTGGGCATCGGATTATTTCGATCAGATGTATGAAGCCGCAGTGTCTTTGATTCAGAAAGGAAAGGCCTATGTGTGCCACCTGACGGCAGAGCAGATGAAGGAATACCGTGGAACCCTAACGGAGCCGGGAAAAGAGAGCCCATATCGGAACAGAAGCGTGGAAGAGAACATGGAGCTGTTCCGGCGCATGAAGGACGGAGAGTTCGGTGACGGAGAAGCGGTTCTCCGTGCCAAGATTGATATGGCATCCCCGAACATCAACATGAGAGATCCGATTATCTACCGGGTAGCTCACGTGACCCACCACAATACGGGGGACAAGTGGTGCATCTATCCGATGTACGATTTTGCTCATCCGATTGAAGATGCCATTGAGGGCATTACCCATTCCATCTGTACTTTGGAGTTTGAGGATCACCGTCCGCTGTACGACTGGGTGCTGCAGGAAGTGGGTCTGTGGCCGAATCCGCCGCGTCAGATTGAGTTCGCTCGTCTGAACATCACCCACACCCTGATGAGCAAGCGGTATCTCAAGAGAATGGTGGACGAAGGTCATGTAGACGGTTGGGACGATCCTCGGATGCCAACCATCGCCGGCATCCGCCGGAGAGGATATACGCCGGAAGCGGTTCGGGCGTTCTGCGACGAAATCGGTGTGGCGAAAGCCAACTCCACCGTGGATATTGCGCAGCTGGAAGCCGCAGTCCGGGACGATCTGCAGGATAAAGTGCCGGCCGTGCACGTAGTGACCAACCCGATTAAGGTGGTAATCACCAACTATCCGGAGGGTCAGATTGAAATGTGCACCGTAGAAAATAACCGGAAGGTTCCGGAGCTGGGGGAGCGAGAGGTTCCGTTCGGTCGGGAACTGTGGATTGACGGAGATGATTTTATGGAAGTACCGGTAAAGAAGTATTTCCGTCTCTTCCCGGGAAATGAAGTTCGCTTCAAGGGTGCATACTACATTACCTGCAATGAAGTGATTAAGAACGAAGATGGATCCATTCGGGAGCTGCATTGCACCTACGATCCGGAAACCCGCGGCGGAGACGCGCCGGACGGCCGGAAGGTGAAGGGTACCATCCACTTTGTGGAGGCCAGTACCGCGGTTCGGATCCGAATTCGGGAGTACGATTACATGATGATTGAGGACGAGGAAGGAAATTCCGTATTCAACGAGGATTCCCTCCGCGACACTTGGGGTTATGCAGAGCCGTCCATCAAGGAGGCAAAGCCGGAAGACCGATTCCAGTTCTTCCGGAAGGGATATTATATTGCAGATAGGAAGCTGACTACCGAGGATGAGAAGGTATTTAACAGCATCGTAGGTCTGAAGAGCTCCTGGAAGAAGTAGTACAGACAGAGGGAGAAAACATTGGATACCATCAATGGCATTGTGAATTCAATATTATCTCTGGCGAATTCCCATCCCGAAACGGCGAAGTACATCACCACCGGACTCCGGTGGGTGTTCGTACTGCTGGCGGTGTGGATTCTGTTGATGTGCATCATTTCATTGCTGTCCACCAGAGCCACGCCGGAGGTATGGGGGTATCTCCACGTGGAAGGGGGAGAAGGCATTCCCATCACCCATTGGGAAAACACCATCGGCCGATCCTCCTCCGTGGATCTTCGAATTAAGGACAAAACCGTCTCCAAGAGCCAGGCTTTGCTGATCCGACAATCGGACGAGAAGTGGATGATCAAGGACCTGGGGTCTACCAACGGAACGGTGGTGAACGACTGGAAGCTGGTGCCCGGAAGGCGGTACATGATTGAGCCGGGGGACAAAATCACCCTGGGCGGGGTGCGTACGACCTTGGCCTCGATCAGCTTGGAGGAAACTCGCAACAACGAAGAACTTCGGCTGATGGATAAAGAACCGCTGTCACCGTGGTCGGCGATGCTGGGAATTACGGCATTTCAGATTCTCGCTGTGGTGCAGCTGATTCTGGGAATGGGGACGAAAGTGACGGTGACCGCCCTTCTTTCCATTTTGCTGCTGGGTGTGGTGATGTGGGTGTACATCCTCACCGGAAAGGCGATGGGGCGAAAGGGTTTTGAGATTGAGCTGATCGCTTTTTTTATGTCCACCATCAGCCTGGCGATTACCGCATCCTCGGAGCCGGAGCGAACGTTCACGCAGTTCGTATCCGTTGTCATCGGCCTGCTGATGTTCTTCGTCATCTGCCTCTTCCTTCGGGATTTGGATCGGACGGAGCGGATTCGTCCCATCATGGCAGTGGCATCGGTGCTTCTGCTGGCCTTCAACCTGGTGTGCGGCCAGATTAAGTACGGTGCCGCCAACTGGGTGTATATCGGGAACTTCGGTTTTCAGCCGTCAGAGCTGGTGAAAATCGTCTTCGTTCTGGTGGGAGCCGCCACTCTGGAAGAGCTGTTCCAGAAGAAGAACCTGATGCAGTACGTGCTGTTTTCCTTCTACTGCCTGGGATGCCTGGCGGTGATGGGAGACTTTGGTACAGCACTGATTTTCTTCGTCACATTTCTGGTGGTATCCTTCCTGCGAAGCGGCGATCTGTCCCGGCTGATTCTCACCGGATTCGGTGCCGGAATCATGGGATTGATGATTCTTCGTTTTATGCCGTATATCGCCAACCGGTTTTCCATCTGGGGACATGTGTGGGACGATCCGGCGGACAAAGGATACCAGCAGGTTCGAACCATGTGCTACAGTGCCGGAGGCGGACTTCTGGGACAGGGCGCCGGAAACGGATATCTGAAAACAGTGGGCGCCTCCAATACGGACCTGGTATTCGGAATGGTGACGGAAGAGTGGGGCTTGATCATCGCCCTGCTGCTGATCGTGTGCATCATCACCCTGTGCCTCTTTGCGGTGAATTCCATCGTGGCCGGACGGTCCACCTTCTACACCATCGGGGCCTGCGGCGCGTCCACGTTCTTCCTGTTCCAGACCATGCTGAACGTGTTCGGTGCGGTGGATTTGTTCCCGCTCACCGGTGTCACCTTCCCGTTCGTGTCGGCGGGAGGTACCAGTATGATGGCCTCATGGGCCATATTGGCATTCTTTAAAGCGGCGGATATGCGGAAGGATGCCAGCATCGCCATAAAACGTTCTAAGGTAAAAGTATCTCTGCAGGATTACGCGGAGGAGACCGATGAGGACGCAGAAGAGATGTGAGACGGCCGGAGGACCGATAGAAAGAAGAGGAGCTATCCATGCGTAAAGTAGAAAGACGTGCAACAATATGTCTGCTTCTGGCAGCGGTCCTGTTCCTGGGGACCGGGGTGTTCGTGTGGCGTTTTGTGACTCAGGGAAAGACCTGGGCCAGCTTCTCCGGAAATCTGCAGATCTACGTGGATGGAAACCTGAACCGAGGAACCATCTATGACCGCCACGGGACGCAGCTTCTGAAGTGCGATAAGGACGGTACACACTATTCCGACGACTCGGAGCTTCGGAAAGCTACCGTGCATACGGTGGGCGATCCGGCCGGAAATGTGGCCACCGGTGCCATCAACATGTGGAGCGGGGACCTAATCGGATACGATTTGCTGAACGGAACCTACGACACCTCGGCAGAGGGTAAGGAAATCACGCTGACCATCGATGCGGAAGCCAACCGGACGGCCTATGAACGGCTTTCCGGCAAGACCGGTACGGTGGGTGTCTATAACTACAAGACCGGAGAGATTCTGTGCATGGTGAGTACGCCGGCCTTCGAGTCCGGAGCTGGATACAAAGCGGAAATGACAGCGGAGACTCCATCTATTTCAACAATTTCCTGCAGGGGGCCATGACACCGGGATCCACCTTCAAGTTGGTGACGGCGGCTTCCGCCTTAGAGTCCGGCGTGGACGTGGATTCCTTCCGATTCACCTGCGACGGAAAGAATCGATACAATAAAGATGATATCACCTGCACCTCGGCTCACGGTACGGTGAACTTCCGCCAGGCCCTTGCGGTATCCTGCAACGGCGCCTTCGGAAAACTGGCCCGGGAGGTGGGTGCCGCAAACCTTTCCACCACCACTCAGAAAGTGGGACTGACCAAATCCGTGGATGTGGACGGAATCAAGACTCAAGCGGGTTCCTTCACTTTTCCGGAGGACAACGAGGTGAACTTGAGCTGGGCAGGCATCGGACAGTACGATGACCAGGTGAACCCGTGCGCCATGATGGTGTACATGGGCGCCATCGCCAACGGCGGCGAGCCGGTCCAGCCGAAGCTGATGAAATCCTCCAGCTTCCTGTCCGCCGGCAAATCCGGCAAATCCCTGGGAGAATACATCAGTTCCGAAACCGCCGATGAGCTGCGCTCCATGATGAAGAACAACGTAAAAGTAACCTACGGGGAGTCCAACTTCTACGGACTGGATCTCTATGCCAAGTCCGGTACCGCGGAAACCGGCAGCGGCGAAGACGGCTGGTTCGTGGGATTCATCGATAATGAGGATTATCCGTTGGCCTTCGTGGTATGGATCAAAAACGGCGGCACCGGGTACGCATCGGCAGGACCGGTGGCGAAGGACGTGCTGAATCGGATTATCAGCAATAATGACAGTGAATAAAGAGATTTTTCACTTTTCCTAGAGGGTTCACAACCAACAAACCTGCACCGTTTAGCTTAAATTGCTTTCCGGATGCAGGTTTTTTTGTTCCTAGGCGTAAGCAAATAAGACAACAAACAGGAAAAGTCCGGACTATGTTGGCGGGAGAAACACAAGAAAGGTGGAGAAGGAAAATGAAGATAGGAAAATTCAAAGAAATCATTCGAGAGAGAAGCAGAATTGCAGCAGAATGTTGTGATGAATGGTTATTTGGAATCGAAAAATGCTGGAACGAAGAAATAGAGATACTAGGTGAAGATGTTGATGCGACAATCTCGTTTCTTCAGAATGAATGTACTGCTGAAGAACTCAGTTGGATTAGTGAAATAATTGATAATCTGGCAGAGCGAACCCGAAGTCGAGAACTTTTGCAAGCATATAAGAATCTTGCTGATAAGTTCCCTGAAGAATGCAGGGAAAGCAACATCTTAGAGTCTGTCAAATTCGCAGAAAATGTATTAAATGAAGATGTAGAGAATAGAGGAAAACAGTAAAAATCTCGTCAATCGATAATTAGAATTTATCAATCTGATATAATAAAATATGCCTAGATTTTCAGGGCGACTTCACGCTGTTTTTATAATTTTTGCAAATCAGCGTGAACATATTTTTTTGTTATACACGATTTTGTCGTGTAATTTTTCTCCGTTCAAATCATCCTTTAAAAAAAGTTCACGCTTTTGGGGGGGGAAATCCTTATTTTTGCGTGAATCGCCAGTGGAAATCTGTCGTTTCAAAATTAGAATCTTACAAAAGCCGCGAATTACGTTCACGCTGAATCCGCGTTTTCTGTCAAAAAGCGTGAAGTGCCTTCAAATTTCTAGACATATAAGATTGCACACGTAAATTTTAACTAATGCAATTAGAATCGCACTTTTTGACCCAGGCTACTATATAAGCGAACACTGAATGGACTCGCATACGAAAAGGCAATCTCCGAGAAAAAATGAAGAACTTTTTCTTTTAGAATAACGTTATAAATTTGTTTAGTATAGTAACAATTGACGGCTATATTGAATGATATAACATGTTTTGCTACAATAAGCGTAGGACTTATATGATTGAATCTAGGAGGTTTTATATGAAGACAGACGTACAGATTGCACAGGAAGCGCAGATGAAACCAATTGTGGAGGTCGCATCTCAGTTGGATATTTCGGATGATGAATTGGAGCTGTATGGAAAATATAAGGCGAAAATCAGCCCGGATGTGTTGGAGCGGCTGAAGGACCGTCCCAACGGAAAACTGGTGCTGGTAACCGCCATCAACCCGACTCCGGCCGGAGAAGGAAAGACCACCACGAACGTGGGACTGTCTATGGCGCTGAACAAGCTGGGAAAGAAGACCATTACCACACTGAGAGAGCCGTCTCTGGGACCGTGCTTCGGCATTAAGGGCGGCGCTGCCGGCGGCGGATATTCCCAGGTGGTACCGATGGATGATATCAACCTGCATTTTACCGGGGATTTCCATGCCATCACTTCGGCACACAACCTGTTGGCGGCAATGCTGGATAACCACATCCACCAGGGAAATGCGCTGGATATCGTAACGAAGAAAATCGTGTGGAAGCGAGTAATGGATATGAACGACCGTTCCCTGCGCCACATCATCGTTGGCCTGGGCAAGAAGGGCGACGGCGTGATGCGGGAGAGCGGATTCGATATTACCGTGGCTTCCGAAATCATGGCAATTCTGTGCCTGGCAACGGACATCGAGGATTTGAAGGCGCGCCTGTCCAGAATGGTGGTTGCATACAACAGCAAGGGTGAAGCGGTAACCGCCGGCGACCTGCAGGCGACCGGTGCGATGGCACTGCTTCTGAAGGATGCCATTAAGCCGAACCTGGTACAGACACTGGAAAACACACCGGCTATTATTCACGGCGGACCTTTTGCCAATATCGCTCACGGCTGCAACTCCGTTATGGCAACGCAGACAGCACTGAAGCTGGGCGATTACGTGGTCACCGAGGCCGGATTCGGTGCGGACCTGGGTGCGGAGAAATTCTTCGATATCAAGTGCCGGTATGCCGGACTGAAGCCGGATGTTGCGGTAATCGTGGCAACGGTTCGTGCGCTGAAGATGAACGGCGGCGTGGCAAAAGATAATCTGGCAGAGGAAAACCTGGATGCACTGAAAGCCGGATCGGCGAACCTGCTTCGCCACCTGGACAACGTGGCAAAATACGGTGTTCCGGCAGTGGTTGCCATCAACCGCTTCCCAACCGATACGGAAGCCGAGCTGGAACTGCTGAGAGATTTGTGCAAGGAGAAGGGCATCGACGTGGTTCTGTCCGAAGTATTTGCAAAGGGCGGCGAAGGCGGAATGGAGCTGGCAAAGGAAGTCATCAACATCTGCGAGAATCAGAAATCCGATTTCCACACGCTGTATGATGTGAACGATTCCATCGAAGATAAAATGAACACCATCGCGACTGAAATCTACGGCGCAGATGGCGTGGACTTCACCGCAGATGCTCTGAAGCAGGTTCGGGAGCTGGAGAAGCTTGGCCTGGACCGCCTGCCAATCTGCGTGGCAAAGACACAGTACTCTTTCACCGATGACCCGAAGAAGCTGGGTGCACCGAAGAACTTCCGAATCACCGTTCGGGAGGTAAAAGTATCTGCCGGCGCCGGATTCATCGTGGCGCTCACCGGATCCATCATGACCATGCCGGGTCTGCCGAAGGTTCCGGCAGCCAACGGAATGGATATCCTGTCCGACGGCACCATCATCGGATTGTCTTAATAGACAAAGTAGGGTCAGCCTTGGCTGCTCTGACAATAAGCATAAGAAAAGACCTGTATCGTCAGCTAAAGCCAGACGATACAGGTCTTTCATGTTTTCGCTTGGCGGCGGGCCCGGGACTTGGTGCAAGAAATCCCGCAAAGGCTTGAAGTACCGTTGTGCTATTCCCGTGTCCGGCCTTCGCAATCCGGTGCGAAGGAATTGATTCTCGGGCATTCGGACATGAAATTATTCACGTGATTGCAAATCGCTTCGAAGGACTCGTTGCTGATATCGTGCTCGATGTTGCAAGCATCCTCGTCGGCAACATCCTTGTCCACACCCAGCATAATCAGAAACTGGGAAAGCATCTTGTGGCGGTCCAGGATCTTATGAGCGATGGCCATCCCGGAATCGGTCAGCGTAATCAGCCCATCGTTGTTCATTTCAATATAGCCGTTCTCCCGAAGCCGTTTGGTAGCGTAGGAAACGCTCGGCTTTGTCACATTCAGATGTTTTGCAATGTCAATGGAGCGAACATATCCGTTCTGTTCCTTGAGCATCAGCATCGTTTCCAGATAATCTTCGGATGATTTCCGTATTTCCATGGTGGTGAATCCTCCCGTTTTGCCTGTATAATCTCTACATAGAATACCACAGTTAGAAGTATAAAACAAGGTGTGACGCGTTTTTGTTCAATCCGTCTAACCTCCGGATATCCCCTCATAAAAACACTTTCGCCATCCAATATGAGTATTCCGTGAAGTATTTAAAAGAGGGGTTGACTTCCAAAGCGGAAACGATTATACTAACTATACGAGATAAGTAAAGTAAACCTTTCGAATACAGTATAGTTTGAAAAAGGTTCATGAAAGAGAGGTAAGAATTATGAGTAAATGGGTATGTCAGGTATGCGGATACGTTCACGAGGGAGATCAGCCGCCGGAAGAATGTCCGGTATGCCACGTTGGCAGCGATAAGTTTACAAAACAGGATGACGAAATGAGCTGGGCAGCTGAGCACGTAGTTGGCGTTGCACAGGGCGTGAGCGAAGATATCCTGGCAGATTTGAAAGCGAACTTCGAAGGTGAATGTTCTGAGGTTGGTATGTATCTGGCAATGGCAAGAGTGGCTCACAGAGAAGGCTATCCGGAAGTTGGCATGTACTATGAGAAGGCTGCTTACGAAGAAGCAGAGCACGCTGCAAAGTTTGCAGAACTGCTGGGCGACGTTGTTACCGACAGCACCAAGAAGAACCTGGAGCTGAGAGTTGCTGCAGAGAACGGCGCAACTGCCGGCAAGACCGACTTGGCAAAGAGAGCAAAGGCTGCAAATCTGGATGCAATCCATGATACCGTTCATGAAATGGCTCGCGACGAAGCTCGTCACGGCAAAGCATTCAAGGGTCTGCTGGAGAGATACTTCGGCTAGAACCGGCACCGTTAGACTTGAGTATTTGGATGTCTCACTGAATTTTTCAGCGAGACATCCTTTTTTTTTATGCGTCTGCTATCGTGCAAAAGAATCCAAGAAATACCTTTATAAAATAATGAATAACTATAGTTTTTTTCTTGACAATTATCTGTCAGAGGGTATAATCAAGATAAGAATAGACTGCGGTCTATAACTTAGTCAGAAAGAGAGATAAAGAGATGCACGCGATTACGAATATTCAGAAATTCTCGGTGCATGACGGTGATGGAATTCGGACGACGGTGTTCTTTAAAGGATGTCCTTTGCACTGTGTTTGGTGCCATAATCCGGAGACCCAGAAGTATAATCCACAGATGCAGTTTGATGAAGCAAAATGCGTTGGATGCGGATTCTGTATGAAAGCCTGTCCAAACGATGCCATCAAGATTGAGAATGGCAAGGCGGTTACCAACCCGCTGAAGTGCATGCTTTGCGGTAAGTGCGTAAAGGCTTGTCCGAGCAGCATCCGGGATATCCTGGGACATGAACACGAGATTCGTCCTTTGGTGAAAGAACTTCTGAAAGATCAGATGTTCTACGAAGAGTCCGGCGGCGGAGTGACCCTTTCCGGCGGAGAGGTTATGAGTGTCGATCCGGAATACGTTCTGGCGTTGGCAAAAGAATTGCACCGTCAGGGCATCGACATCACGGTAGACACTTGCGGTGAGGCGCCATACGAACGGTTTAAGGCAATGCTGCCGTACGTAAGCACCTTCCTGTACGATGTGAAGTCGATGGATCCGGAGATTCACAAGAAATACATGGGGGCAGACAATGCCCGAATTTTGGACAACCTGTGCCGGCTGAGCGCAGACGGAGCTCGGATCTACATCCGAATTCCGATGATTAAGGAAGTCAACGCCACGGAAAAGAACATTCGGGCAACCATCGATTTCCTTCATAAAAACAACATTCATGTCGCTCAGGTCAACTTGCTTCCGTACCATAACACCGGATGCAGTAAGTACCCGAGAATCGGAATGACATATGAAGGTGCGGACCTGCAGGCACCTACAAAAGAAGAAATGCAGGAATTTGCGGAGATGTTCAAAGAAGCAGGATATGCGAATACCAAGATCGGAGGTTAAAAAATGGCAAAACGCGGTATGAACGAAAGAATCCAGCGCCTGAGAGAACAGAGTGTAACCACGCCGGTTCACATCGACCTGGAGAGAGCAAAAATCGAAACAGATTTTTACAAGGAAAACGACGGAAAGTATTCTGTTCCGGTAATGAGAGCGATGACTCTGAAGGAATACTTTTCCAAGAAGACCCTGTACTTCGGCGATGATGAGCTGATTCTGGGTGAGAAAGGTAAGAACCCACAGGCTTCCCCAACATTCCCGGAGCTGTGCTGCCACAGCGAAGAGGATATGAAGGTTATGAGTGAAAGAAAGCTGGTTTCCTTCCATACTACAGAAGAAGATCGCAAGCTGCAGGCTGCAGAAATCATCCCGTTCTGGAAGGGCAGAACCATTCGTGAGAAGCTGCTGTCCAGAATGACACCGGAATGGCATGATTGCTACGAAGCCGGCATCTTCACCGAGTTCATGGAACAGCGCGGCCCGGGACATACATGCGGCGGAGAGCAGGTATTCACTACCGGCTACTTGGATTACAAGGAAAAGATTAAGAAGACCATGGACGCGCTGGATTGGATGAACGATCCGGAAGCTTCCGATAAGATGGAAGAACTGAAGGCCATGGATATCTGCTGTGACGCGGTTATCATTTTGGGTGAAAGATACCACGAGATGGCTGTTGAGAAGGCTGCAGCGGAGACCGATCCAAAGAGAAAGGCAGAGCTGGAGCAGATTGCAAAGAACCTGGAAGTTGTACCGGCTCACAAGCCACAGACTTTCTGGCAGGCAATTCAGCTGTACTGGTTCACTCACCTGGCAGTAACCACTGAGCTGAACCCTTGGGACGCATTCAGCCCGGGCAGACTGGACCAGCACCTGAACCCATACTACGAAGCAGACGTAGAAGCAGGAATCCTGGACGACGAGCACGCATTGGAGCTCCTGGAGTGCCTGTGGGTGAAGTTCTACAACCAGCCGGCTCCGGTAAAAGTAGGTATCACCCTGAAAGAGAGTGCAACATATACCGACTTTGCCAACATCAACACCGGTGGTGTAACTCCGGAAGGAAAGAACGGAGTTAACAATGTCAGCTACCTGATTCTGGACTGCATGGACGAGATGAAGCTGGTTCAGCCGAACTCCAACGTGACCATCAGCAAGAAGTCTCCGCAGAAGTTCTTGAAGAGAGCTTGTGAAATTTCCAGAAAGGGATGGGGACAGCCTGCATTCTACAACACCGAAGCACAGATTACCGAGCTGATTAATGCCGGAAAATCTCTGGAAGATGCAAGAAGAGGCGGATCCTCCGGCTGCGTAGAGACCGGTGCATGGGGAAGCGAAGCATATATCCTGACCGGATACATGAACATTCCGAAGATTTTCCAGTTGACTCTGTTCAACGGATTTGATGAGTATTCCGGCAAGCAGCTGGGTCTGCAGCTGGGATATGCGAAGGACTTCAAGACCTTTGACGAGCTGTGGGCTGCATTCAAGAAGCAGCTGAAGCACTTTGTTGACATCAAGATTCGCGGAAACAACGTAATTGAGAGACTGTACGCAGAGGAAATGCCGGCACCGTGCCTGTCCGTTGTAACCAACGACTGCATCTCCAACGCAAAGGACTACAATGCCGGTGGTGCAAGATACAACACCAACTACATCCAGGGTGTTGGAATCGGAACCGTTACCGACTGTGTAGCATCTGTTAAGTACAACGTATACGACGAGAAGAACTTCACCATGGAAGAACTGATCGATGCAATGGAACATGACTTCGAAGGCTATGATTACATCTACAGCCTGGTTCACGATAAGACTCCGAAGTACGGAAACGATGACGATTACGCCGATGATCTGATGAGAGAAATCTTCGATCTGTATCACGACACCATCGTTGGCCGTCCGAACATGAAAGGCGGAAAGTACGGCATCGACATGCTACCGACCACCTGCCACGTATACTTCGGTGACGTTATCCTGGCTACCCCGAACGGCAGAAAGGCTCACAAGCCGGTATCCGAGGGTATTTCTCCGGAGAAATCCGCAGATACCAACGGTCCGACCGCTGTAATCAAGTCTTGTGCAAAGATGGATCACCTGGCAACCGCAGGTACCTTGCTGAACCAGAAGTTCACACCGAACGTAGTTGCCGGTGAAGCAGGTCTGAACAACATGGCCAGCCTGGTTCGTTCCTACTTTGCAATGGATGGACACCACATTCAGTTTAACGTAGTAGATCGTCAGACTCTGATTGAGGCTCAGAAACATCCGGAAGATCACAAGGATCTGATTGTCCGTGTTGCCGGATACAGTGACTTCTTCCGTAACCTGGACAAGCCGCTGCAGGACGAAATCATCGAACGTACGGAACAGTCTTTCGAATAATATAATTGCTTTTACCATAGGCGTTCCTCTAGCGGGAGCGCCTGTGGCATAAATAAAAGGTGTTAACCAATTAACTATCTCAAGTGTGAAGAAAAGGAGAATGAAATGAAACTTGGATTTATCGGATGCGGAGTAATGGCCAATGCAATGATGGGCGGCATTATCAAGGCCGGCCTGTACAAGCCGGAGGATATCTGGGGTGCAGATCCTTTCGAAGGAAGCAGACAGAAGACAAAGGAAGTAAACGGCATCAATGTAACCGATAGCAACGTCGAAATTCTGGAGAACTGCGATACTGTTTTCCTGACCATCAAGCCGCAGTACTATGCCGGCGTAATCGAGGGAATTAAGGATCACGTAACAGATAAGCACCTGTTCATCAGCATCGGTGCCGGCAGAACTCTGGCATACTTGGCAGAGCAGTTCGGCAAGCCGGTAAAAACAGTTCGTGTTATGCCGAATACTCCGGCTCAGGTTGGAGAGGGTATGTCCGCTGCTTGCCCGAACGAATATGTAACTGAGGAAGAAACTCAGCGCGCACTGAACATTCTGAACGCATTTGGTAAGGCTGAAATCATGCCGGAGAACCTGTTCGACATCGTTACCGGTGTGAGCGGAAGCGGCCCGGCTTATGTATTCATGTTCATCGAAGCAATGGCAGATGCTGCCGTTAACGGTGGAATGCAGAGAAAGCAGGCGTACACATTCGCTGCACAGACCGTACTGGGCGCAGCAAAGATGGTTTTGGAGACCGGAAAGCACCCGGGCGAGCTGAAGGACATGGTTTCTTCCCCGGCCGGTACCACAATTGCCGGTGTTAGAGAGCTGGAGCTGGGTGGTCTGAGAACTACCGTTATCGAAGGGGTAACTGCAGCGACCGAGAAGTCCATCGCTATGCAGAGCGCAAAATAAGACACTACTTCTTTAGTGGGTTTTTATAATTTGCCGGAGGAGCTGTCGCAGGGATGCGGCAGCTCTTCTATCCTGGGGATAATAAATAAAGACTTGCAATTAGCATAGCGAATGTGTATAATATGTTAGCAATACGTTTGATTTGAGAACACGAAAAATACTTTTGAAAAGAATTTTAAAAAAGTGTTGACATGAAGCTCGAAATGACGTATACTATAGGAGTCGCAAATAAGGGGTGAATTAATCCGAGGTAGCTCAATGGCAGAGCAACCGGCTGTTAACCGGTAGGTTGTGGGTTCGAGCCCCACCCTCGGAGCCATTATTTTTACGCCGGAATGGCGGAATTGGCAGACGCCCGGGACTTAAAATCCCGTGAGAAGTGATTCTCGTACCGGTTCGACCCCGGTTTCCGGCACCAATTCTTAATATCGCGGGGTAGAGCAGTTGGTAGCTCGTCGGGCTCATAACCCGGAGGTCGCAGGTTCAAGTCCTGTCCCCGCAACCAATTGAAACTAATCTCGAATGCATTTGCTTCGAGTTTTTTTATGTCTCGAAATTACGGGGAAAGCCCGTGGTTACGGGGTTTTAGGGCTATTGCCGGGATAATCGAAAAAAGGTATAATATTTCATGAAATAAGGAGTTGGAGGTTGACCAGGATGATACAAATCCAACGATTGATAAAATTGCCGCTGCAGATGTGATTCTTTTTGCTACTCCGGTATATTGGTGGGGAATGTCTGCACAGTTGAAACTTATCATCGATAAATGTTACTGCCGCGGTTTGAAGCTGAAAAATAAAAAAATTGGAACAATCGTTGTGGGAGGAGCCCCGGTGGACAGCATCCAGTATGAGTTAATTGACAAACAGTTCGGCTGCATGGCGAAATATCTTTCATGGGATGTAATTTTTCAAAAATCATATTGTGCAACAGCCAGTGATGAACTTGCAAAAAACAAGGATTCTATAAAAGAACTTGAAAATATTGGAAGAAACTTATAAAGCATATTTAAAGTTTCGGGTTATTGAACATAACAGATGCGAGCTGCAAAGGAGGCAAACCGAACTCCAACTAATAGGCGTTATTACACTTATGATTTGTAGGCTGGATGGGCTTCGTAAGTATAAAAAACAAATCATTCGAGAACAGAGGAGTCTTTCTCGAAAGTATGAAAACTTAAAGAAAGGAGGAGCCACTCAAGGAGTAAATATACAAAAACAAAGGCTTAAGGTACAAAAACTTCATCATAAGATTAATAATATTCGTACTGATTACAGCAATAAAACAATTGCAGAGATAGTGAAAACCAAACATCCTACATTATCTCGATGTGAGCATATTTAATCATATTTTGAGTGGCAGGTACAGCATGGCAATGAAGAGACTTTTAATTGAATTTGGACAGGGTGTGGATATGCACGGCGGCGACCAGAACAATGCGGTGCGGAAGGCTACGGAAGATGCCATCCATCACTGCTGCATGGCAGGAATCTCAGAGATTTTTGAGATTACCGACCGAAAGAAGCAGGCATTTATCAAGGCGGACATCTATGCTCCGCATCCGGAGGAAGTGGAGCCGAAAATCGTAACGGATTATCTGCACTGGTGGAATGTGGAAACAGAGGTGCATCACGGCGGTGCAAACCCGGAGGGGATTGCCTTGAATGGAAAACCGAAAACCGAGATTACAATCGCAATCGTTGCACTTACCGTGTACGTGGATGCATAAAAGAAAGACGGAAACCTATGACTTTAACGCAGCGCAAAGATTCTTTGCGCTGTTTTTATGGGCGATGCAAATGTAATTGGATAGACTTTCGGCCATAATAAAGGCAGAATCATCTTGCAAATATTTTTCGGGAGAGGGTGTCGAATATGGAACTTGGAAGAAGGATTACGGAGCTGAGAAAAGCAAATAACCTGACCCAGGAAGGGCTGGCGGAGCGGTGCAGTGTCACACGGCAGACCATTTCCAATTGGGAGAACGGGAAAAGCTATCCGGACCTGGAGATGCTGGTTTTTATCAGCGATTCTTTTGATATTTCCTTGGACGCTCTGGATGGAAAGGAGGATGGCAAGGATGGTGGCATGGAGAATTGAACGAAGGAACAGACGGCAAGGGGCTGTTTACCAGAACTATAAGATGGCGGCGCTCACGGTGGGGCTGCTTCTGTTGGTGGGACTGGGGTTGTTCGCTCTGGACCATACCTACGTTCGGCTGAGCGCCGAAGACTGCGGTGCGGAGGTGGTGGAGGTGAAATCAATTCATCTCGACGATGTGAAAATCGATCGGGGTCGGAAGATGGCTTTTTATAAATTTTCCAAACGACAATACGGGAACCTACTACGGGGTGAACGGGACCAAAGCCCCGAGCAAGGGAATTTACGTGTTCGAGGGGGAAGAGTACAATCAATTGATGAACAGCAAAGCGGCCACCTGCATAACGCTGGAGGTGCCGGATCGGACGGTTGTTTCGGTGGGATCCTCCAAAGAGGGGGCGGATACCGTGGAGCTGATCCTGAAGATGAGCAATTTAGACCGGGTTTTCGGGAAGAAGGGCGGAAGCGCCATTTTGACGTATATGTGGTTCAGCGATGTAAATCGAATTGTGGATGCGAATGCGGGCAATTCCATTGTGTGGAAGAAAAGCAAGTAGATGTAGAAAAAATAGAATGAGAGGAAATCTTCGACGGCCGCGGATGAGGCGGCGTCGGAGGTTTTTTTGTGGGGAGCAGAAGGAAACGGTTCCGCCGTTTCCAACATCGGAATTCGGTCATCCAGAAGATGTGTTTGATTTAATTTGCGAGACATATCAGGATGTATCCGGTTTGTTCAAAGAAGCGGAAGAATGTGTGCGGGAATATATCGGAGCTTATATTGCAGACGTTAGAGCAGGTATAGATGTTCCCAACGAATTCGGAATTGACATCAATCATCCGTTCCGCGGACAGTTCCAAAGGGAAACCGAAGAATACCGCTACACGATAAACTATACCAAGGGAATCTACTATGAACTGGGAGAGACTGCGGTTGTGGCACGTGTTTATAATGCAGATTTTTCGACGGAAAGATATTACTATGAAGTGGAGGAAGATCCGCTGTCGCTTCTTTTGGGATATGGGGAAAAGGCCAAACCGGGAGAATGGCTGGGGGATGCAATTGGAGTATCCAATCAGCGACCGGAAGGATTCTTTCGGATTCCTCGAATATACCTGAAATACTATCCTTACTATCATAACAGCTGCACACTGTCTCGCAGGATGGTTCGGAGGATGCCGAAGTCCAAGGAATCCATTGCCGTTTATCCGGCGGAAAAAGGGAAGACCCCGAAAAATACCCTTTCGGGTGATGTTCCGCCGGCGTGAACTTGGTAAAATACTCTCACAAGCAAGAAGTACTTCGTATGTTTTACACAAAACCGTTATCGCACCCGAGATTCGAAAGGATCATTTCGAGAGATGGTGAGAGATATGAAAAAGAAAATAATGACGGTGGTGATGTCTTTGATGATGTGCTTCTCAGTGGCCGCCTGCGGGGGTGGAGAAGATAAGAAAAAAAGACGACGGCATCGATCCAAACGCAACCGTGACCAAGGAGCAGTACGACAAGCTGCGGGAAACCAAGTGGTATGAACTGACGCCGGAAGAAATGGAACAGTTTCTGGGCGTGAAGTATGTGGAGGACGAGGACTCCACTGAAAGCTGGGGAGAAGGTTACCTGGTGGTGGACTTCCCGGGCCCGGATGAGAATTCTCGCCTGCACGTGTTGTTCAAGGCGGATGAGAACGGCAAGTATACCCCTTCCAGCATGAGCCCGACAGGCAAGCTGATGGAAGATTAAATGGTGAATAAGCAAAAATCCCGGCCCGATGACCGGGATTTTTGTTTTGAGCGTATGGTATAATAAACTTAAAATACAATAAAAAAGGACACTGTGAACATGAGTGCAAACCATACCACAAAAAAACCGATAAAAAAAAACACCCGGCCCCCGGCGAAGACGGACGGTGTGCCAACCGGAAGCGGATTCTCACCCTGGCGGTGATTTTAATTGCCGCCGCCGGCATCCTCTTCGCCCATAAGGGAGATGAAATTCAGAACCTCATTCAATCCAAGGGCATTCACGCGGAGGCCGGCGTGGCCAAGGCCGGATACAAATCCGGCGGCCTGTCTCCCAAGAACCTGTCGGACAAGAGCATCCGGAAAACTGTACCGAATTATTCCGGACAGCCCTACCGGGAGCTGAACGGGGGGAAGCCGGAATTTCGCAAATCGGAAATCTCGAAGAAGGCCTACGAGCGACTGGGAGATCTGGACCGTCTGGGACGGTGCACCGGCACTCTGGCCTGCCTGGGGCGGGAGATCATGCCGAAAGACGGTCAGCAGCGAGGATCCATCAGCGAGATCCATCCCACGGGATGGCACAGTGTGCAGTACCGAAGCGTCTCCGGCGGAAGCCTGTACAACCGCTGCCACCTAATCGGCTGGCAGCTGACGGGAAACGATGCGGTGGCCCGCAATCTGATTACCGGCACTCGGTACATGAATGTGGAAGGGATGGAGCCTTTCGAGTCGAAAGTGGCCGAATACCTTCGGTCCACCGGAAACCATGTGATGTATCGCGTGACACCTGTTTTTAAGGGAGATGAAGCCGTCGCCCGAGGCGTCCACATGGAAGCTTTGTCGGTGGAAGACGGCGGGCGCGGAATTTCTTTTAACGTCTACTGCTACAACGTGCAGCCGAAGATTAAGATCGACTATGCCACCGGGGAGAGCAAATCCACCATCTCCGGAGATAAGAGCGGATACCGCACCCGGAAGAACGGCACGACGTATTCCTCCAAGAAGCTGCAGAAGCATACGGTGAAGAAGGGGCAGGGCACCAAATACATCGTGAACACCAACACGGGAAAATTCCACTACCCATCTTGCTATTCCGTGAAGCAGATGAGCGAGCGGAATACCGTGACCACCAAGGAGTCCCGGAAACAGCTGATTGCAGAGGGGTACAGCCCCTGCGGAAATTGTCATCCGTAAGGAAAATACAATCTTTACTTTTGGCCGGGATGTAGTATAATAACAATGGCAATTTAAAATCTTCGGGGCGGGGCGCAATTCCCCACCGGCGGTACAGCCCGCGAGCGTTTTCCGAGGGACGGAGTTCCGGAAAACCGCATGATTCGGTGAGATTCCGAAGCCGACAGTATAGTCTGGATGAAAGAAGATGGTCAGAGCATGCGACCCCGGGACGATGGTTCCGGGGTTTATATATTTGACTGATTGGGAGAAGAAAGCCTCGTGTCGATAGGGATGCGGGGCTTTATATGGTTTTTGAGAAAAGAGGGACGGCTATGGCAGAAGAACAATTCATGAAACGAGCCATTGAACTGGCGAAGCAAGGGGTGGGCTGGACGGCTCCCAACCCGTTGGTAGGCGCAGTGGTGGTGAAGAACGGTCGAGTGATTGGTGAGGGATATCATCGGAAATACGGCGAACTTCACGCGGAGCGAAATGCGCTGGCGGCCTGCACTGAAGATCCGGCGGGCGCAACTCTGTACGTGACGCTGGAGCCTTGCTGCCATTACGGAAAGACGCCGCCTTGCACGGAGATTATCATCGAAAAGAAAATCGCCAAGGTGGTTATCGGATCTCGAGATCCGAATCCGAAGGTGGCGGGCAAAGGGGCTCGGATTCTTCGGGAGCACGGAATCAACGTGGTGGAGGACTACATGCGAGAGGCCTGCGATGCCTTGAATCCGGTGTTTTTCCACTACATCACCACCAAGACGCCGTACGTCGTTCTGAAATTTGCCATGACGCTGGATGGAAAAATCGCGACTCGAACCGGCGCCTCCAAATGGATTACGGGGGAAGCGGCCCGGAATCACGTGCATCAGCTGCGCGGCCGATATGCGGGAATCCTGGCGGGCATCGGCACGGTGCTGGCGGACGACCCGATGCTGAACTGCCGAATCGACGGAGCCCATCAGCCGCTGCGGATTATTCTGGACAGCCACCTGCGGATTCCAATGGGCAGCCGGCTGGTTCGCAGTGCGAAGGAGTATCCGCTGCTGATCGTGTGCAATGAGAGCACCCGGGGCCGGGAAGAAGGGACAAACCGAATTCAGAAGCTGGAAGAAGCCGGGGCCAAGGTCTGGACCCTTCCGGAGAAGAACGGCCATCCGGATTTGAACGTGCTCATGCAGCGGCTGGGAGAAGAGAAGATCGACTCCGTCCTGATAGAAGGGGGAGGCACGGTCAATGAAGCCGTCCTAAAAGCACATATCGTTCATCACGTATACGCGTACATCGCACCGAAAATCTTTGGCGGCGAGGATGCCAAGACACCGGTGGAAGGGTCGGGCATCCGCCTTCCGCAGGAATGCGCAAAGCTGCGGCTGGCTAAGATTACCGTGCTGCTGAACGACATGCTGCTGGAATACGATGTGGAAGGAGAGACGGAATGTTCACCGGAATAGTAGAAGAAGTGGGAACCATGCAGGGCGTTCGCATGGGAAGCCAATCCGGAGAGATTCACCTGCAGGCATCCAAGGTACTGGAAGGCACGCAGCTGGGAGACAGCATTGCGGTAAACGGGGTGTGTCTGACCGTCACCCGAATGACGGGAGATGGTTTTACTGCGGATGTGATGCCGGAAACCCTGCGGCGCACCAATCTGGGTCAGCTGAAACCGGGGGATCCCGTGGACCTGGAGAGAGCCATGGCGGCGGACGGACGGTTCGGCGGTCACCTGGTATCCGGGCATATCGACGGAACCGGTCGGATTGTGGAACAGCGCAAGGAAGGAAATGCGGTCTGGGTTCGAATCGGAACCACGCCGGAAATCCTGCGCCTGATTGTGGAGAAGGGATCCATCACCATCGACGGCATCAGCCTGACGGTGGCCGCCCTGGACTCGGACAGCTTCCAAGTATCCATCATTCCCCATACCGGGAGCGAAACCATCCTTCTGGGAAAGAAGGCCGGAGATGTGGTGAATCTGGAAAACGATATTATCGGAAAATACGTACAGCGGTTGCTGACGAATCCGGCACCGGAAGAAGCCCCGGAAAGCAAAGTGACCTGGGAATTCCTGGCGGAAAACGGATTTTAGAATAGGAAAAGGCGGGCGATTCGCCCGTGAAATAAAGCAAACAAAAAGCAAGGGAGGACTATTGCAATGAGTTTTAAATACAACACAGTGGAAGAAGCGCTGGAGGCGCTGAGAGCCGGAAAACTGATTCTCTGTACCGACGATCCGGATCGGGAGAATGAAGGAGATCTGATCTGTGCGGCGGAGCACGCTACCACGGAGAACGTGAACTTCATGGCGACCCATGCCAAAGGCCTGATTTGCACGCCGATGTCGGTGGATTTCGCCCACCGACTGAACCTGCCGCAGATGGTATCGGAAAATACCGACAACCATTGCACTGCTTTTACCGTATCCATCGACCACGTAAATACCACCACCGGAATCTCCGCAGAGGAGAGAGGGTATACCTGCCGGATGCTGACGGATCCAGAGACTCAGCCGAACGATTTGAGAAGACCGGGACACGTGTTCCCACTGGTGGCACGTCACGGCGGTGTGCTGGTTCGGAACGGACATACCGAAGCGACGGTGGACCTGATGAGACTGGCCGGACTGAAAGAAGTGGGCCTTTGCTGTGAGGTGATGAGAGAAGACGGCACCATGATGCGGGCGCCGGAACTCCAGAAGATGTCGGAAGAATATGATATTTGTTTTATCACCATCAAAGACCTGCAGGACTACATCCGCCGTTACGAGAAGCACATGAACTGCGTGGCAAACGCCAAGCTGCCAACCGTGTACGGCGAATTCCGGATTAAGGGATATGTGAACGACATCACCGGCGAACACCATGTGGCGCTGGTGTGCGGCGACATCCGGGACGGCGAGGACGTGCTGTGCCGGGTGCACTCGGAATGCCTTACCGGCGATGTGTTCGGGTCCGCCCGCTGCGATTGCGGCGATCAGCTGCACACCGCGATGAAAATGGTTCAGGAAGAGGGGCGAGGCGTGATTCTGTACATGCGCCAGGAAGGCCGGGGCATTGGCCTGATCAACAAGCTGAAGGCGTACGAGCTGCAGGAACACGGTCGAGACACGGTGGAAGCCAACGTGGAACTGGGTTTTGAGCCGGATCTGCGGGAGTACTGGTCCGGTGCGCAGATGCTGCAGGACCTGGGCGTGAAATCCATCCGCCTCATGACCAACAACCCGAGCAAAATCTACGGTCTGGAAGGTTTCGACTTCAAGATTACCCAGCGGGTGCCGATCGAGATTCAGCCGGGAAAATACGACGAGTTCTATCTCCGCACCAAGAAGGACAAAATGGGCCACGTGTTCGAGCAGATCAAGTTCGATAAGTAATTTTCGGTAAAAACAAGTTCGGGCGCCCCGACGCGTCCGGGGGAAAATACAAAAAACAAATTGCAAAAGGGTGTCGAAGACGGCACGGATAAAAGTAGGAGGAAAAAGAAATGGCAATTAATCTGTTAGAAGGAAAGTCGTTGCACCGGAAGGAATGAAGGTAGGCATTATCGCTTCCCGTTTCAACAGCTTTATCGTACAGAAGCTGTTGGACGGTGCGGTGGACGGCCTGGTTCGTCACGGCGTGGAGGAGAGCAATATCGATGCGGCTTGGGTACCGGGCGCATTCGAAGTTCCGCTGATGGCACAGAAGATGGCGGAATCCGGTAAATACGATGCGGTAATCTGTGTCGGTGCGGTTATCCGCGGTGCCACTTCTCACTATGAGCTGGTTACCAACGAGTCCGCGAAGGGCATTGCACAGGTGAGCCTGAAGTCCGGTGTTCCGGTACTCTTTGGCATCATCACCACCGAGAACATCGAGCAGGCCATCGAAAGAGCCGGATCCAAGGCCGGAAACAAGGGCTATGACTGCGCGCTTTCCGCAATCGAGATGGTGAACCTGGAAAAAGTGATCCGGGGTTAATTTGAAAGCCATGAAAATCCAAACGGTTATTTTCGATTGGGACGGCACCCTGCACGATACGAAAGCGCTGTACGGTGCCGCCCTTCGCCAAACCCTTTCGTGGTTAGAGGAACAGGGGTATTCCGTGCCGGCAGATCAATCGGACGACCGGCTGGCGAGATATCTGGGGGTGAATGCCCGGGATATGTGGAACGATTTCATGCCGTCGCTTCCGGCGGAAATTAAGGAAGAATGTTCTCGGCAAACCGGCGAACAGATGATTCGGAAAATCCGGGCGGGCCGAGCCAGACTGTACCCCGGCGTGACGGAGGTTCTGCGGCAGCTGGCGGAGTCCGGATACCATTCGGTGATTCTGTCCAACTGCAAGGTTCCCTACATGGAAGCCCAGCGAGAGCATTTCCGGCTGGACCGCCGGATGGAAGGCTTTTACTGCAGCGGTGCCTACGGCTTCTGCCCCAAAGAGGAAATCTTCCCGGAGATTCGCAAGAAATTCCCGGGAGGCTTCTGCATGGTGGGAGACCGTGCCTCGGATCGACAGGTATCGGTGGTTCACCACATCCCATTTGTGGGATGCGAATACGGATTCGGAACCCGAGAAGAGCTGGAGGGCGCGGACGCCCTGCTTTCGGATATCCGGGAACTTCCCGAGGTACTGGCGCAGTGGAATTGGGAATAAGAAGCGCTTCGCGAATACTTGAGGGACAAGGAGCACTTTGCGGATACTTGCGGGATAGTTATTGGAGACTATCCCGCTTTTTTATTTTCGAGCACCCAAATACGCCAACATGTCAGGATATTTCCGGTCGTGTTGGCGTGGCGAGGCGAAGAAATAAGGCGTAGCGGGGAGGGGGCGCCAACAAGGCAGGCGTCGCCCGGCAAAGATGGGACCGCGTTGGCGTGGCCCGACGGAGGAATAAGGCGTAGCGGGAGGGCGGCGCAAA
>ENA-OQDA01000101-OQDA01000101.1-human-gut-metagenome-genome-assembly--contig:-NODE-101-length-35504-cov-7.671595_pt1 | contig 35504 bp, 28 predicted proteins | sample MGYA00242771_ERZ504603 | MGnify/ENA primary metagenome ERZ504603 (study PRJEB26092, sample SAMD00036328) | human gut metagenome | host: Homo sapiens | study: EMG produced TPA metagenomics assembly of...
GAAATGAATACGGCATGCAGGCAGACAGCTTCCATTTCTCCTACGATGACAAGGTATATCAGCCGAAGGAAAAGCAGGACAACGAGAAGAGAGTTTTCTTCTATGCCCGCCCGGTTACCCCGAGACGTGATTTTGAGCTCGGTATGCTGGCACTCAATGAGCTGTGCCGCAGAATGCCGGAGATCGAGGTTGTTTTCGCGGGATGGGATGTCAGCGGCTATGAGATTCCGTTCAAACACAGAAATTTAGGTATCGTAACACCGCAGGTGCTGGCAGATTCCTATGCGATCTGTGATATGTGCCTTGTTATTTCGAATACTAACCTTTCCCTCGTACCGTTCGAGGTTATGGCCTGCAACTCGGTCGCTGTCTGCTCCAAGGGTGCAAACAGCAGTTGGATGGTAAATGAGGAAAACTCCATTCTGGTTGACTATGATCCGATCCAGATCGCAGATAGAATGGAATATTACTTCAACCACCCGGATGAGCTGGCTACAATCCGCAAAAAGGGAATGGATTTCGTAAAGGGAACCTCCTGGTACAAAGAAGCCGAAAAAGTTTACGCAAGTATGCTAAAAGGAATTGAGGAAGATGAGAAAAAACTGCAGTAAGGATGTGAGCAGAGAACGCAGAATCGAGATTCTGTTTGTATTCGGCGTATTCCTGTTTTACTTTTTGTGGTCCTGTACGCAGCGATACAATTTCTCGTCGGATGAATCAATGCGGTATCAGATTCCACAGTTCATTTATGAATATGGGAAGCTTCCGCGGGGTGACGAACCGCTGATTCGGAATGAGGATTGGGGGATTTCCTATGCATTCAATCCGATTCTCTCCTATATGGCATCTGCAGTTTTGATGAAGGGGATGAGCCTGTTTTCCACGGATGAGTGGATGCTGCTCATTTCCGCCCGTTTTGTAAATGTTCTGCTGGGAGCGCTTACTGCCTGGGTGGTCTTAAAGACGGCAAAGCTGTTGTTTCCAAGACGCTACGCATGGATGTTTACGACTCTGGTGGTTTTCCTGCCGGGCAATGTGATTTTATATTCCTATGTCAACTGCGACGCGCTTGCAATGTGTTCGACGGCCATTATCTTTTATTCCTGGGTAAAGGCGTACAAAGAGGGATGGAGCTGGACCACGTGTGCGGTATCGGCCGTTGGAATGGGAATCTGTTTCTTGTCGTATTACAATGCGTATGGATTTATTCTGATGACGTTTTTCTACTTTGTGGGAACGATGCTGACGGACCAGTCGAAACCGGTCAAAGAACGATGGAAAGAAATGATCCAAAAAGGTCTTTTTATTTTGGTGATCGTCTGTGTCATTGCTCTGTGGTGGTTTATTCGAAATGCTATTCTCTATGGAGGAGTATTTTCTGGGACGCCAGGCATCGAGCGCAAGCGCGGAACTGTATGCAAGATACCAGTACAAGCCGTCGCACAGCAAGACCTTCCAGAAAAAAGGAGGCTCCTGTTGCATATGATCTTCTATAAGCCGAGTTTTCTGGAACATGACTGGCTGGTAACAGTGCTGTACAGCTTTGTCGGCGCGTTTGGCTACAATAAGATTTATCTTTCCACGATGATTATTGTTCCGTACCTCTGCTGTCTTCTTGTCGGTCTCATTCTGATGCGGAACTGCTGCCAGAGAGACTTTTTCTTCTGGAATGCAGACGGCACGCAGACGGCTCTTACCGGAAAAACGAAGAGAAAATGGAGTAAACTGGGATGGTTTACCTGGGCTAATGTGTTTGCCCTGCTGATCCCGAATTATCTGAATGCGTATTACTCCTACAGTTCTGATTTTCAGCCGCAGGGACGATACAGCATGCCGATGCTGATTCCGCTGATGTATTTCGTGACGAAGGGTGTGCAGGCGTTCCTGAAACGGGAGAAAAAACTACAGAAGTATGAAAAATTGTTCTGTATTCTGGTCTGTGTGGCGGCAGCGGCATTAGCGGCATTTACTTGGGCGAGAATCATCTATCCGATGTACTTGCAGAACTACTACGGATTGCGGTAAGCGGAACAGAGAAAGAAAGCGGTGAAACGTTTGGAAAAAATTTCAGTGCTGACAGCAAAATTAAAAAAAGCTGTTGCAGAAGAAGGAATCGGCGGTCTGGCTGGGCGTACGAAAGGGTACCTTGCGCGGGCAAAAAAAGAAAAAGAGTTTCAGAGAGAAAAATCCCGGGTCTACCGGGATATTCTCTTTATCAGTGGCTGCAATGAACAGCTGCCGCATCCACACCGGTACCGCGTGGTGCATCAGATGGAGCAGCTGGAGGCAGGCGGATATACGTGTGATACGGTTTATTTTCAGGAGCTGAAGCCCTGGATGGTACGTTGCTACGGCGCGTTCGTGATTTTCCGCTGCCCGATGACGGACACCCTGCGGGAATTTGCCACAATGGCAAAGCAGATGAACAAGCCTCTGTGGTACGATGTGGATGATCTTGTGATCGATACGAAATACACCGATCAGATTCCGTTTCTCGACCGGATGCAGCCGGAAGAACGGCAGGCATACGATCAGAATGTCCGAAACATGGGCGAGCTGCTTTCCCTCTGCGATGCGGCGGTTACGACGACAGCGGCGCTGGCAGAAGAACTGAAGCAGTACGTACCGGAGGTGCTGATCAACCGCAACTGTGCGTCAGATGAGATGCTGCTACTGTCCGAGGCGGTGTTAAAAGAAAAACAGAAAAAGAACGAAGCAGATGGAACGGCGAAAAAAGTACGCCTTGGCTATTTCAGCGGCAGTGCGACGCATCTGGACGACATCGAGATGATCGTTCCGGTGCTGAAACAGCTGCTTGGCAAAAATCCGAACCTGGAACTCCTCATCGTGGGAATTCTGGAACTCCCGGTGGAGCTGAAACTGTTTGCTTCCCAGATCCAGATGGAGGGCTTTGTCGATTACCAAAAACTGCCGGAGCGGATTGCGTCGGTGGATATCAACTTGGCTCCGCTTACCGATACGATTTTTAACCGTGCGAAATCGGAAAATAAATGGGTGGAAGCGGCTCTGGTGCAGACTGTGACAGCAGCCAGCAATCTCGGCGCTTTTGCTGAGATGGTACAGGATGGAGAAGACGGCGTACTCTGCCGAGACGAAGCGGAGTGGTTGGAAAAACTGCAGTGGCTGATCGACGACGAACAGGCACGAAAAGCCATTGCAGGACGGGCATATGGCCGGTGCAGCCGCGAGTGTGTCACAATCTTTCATGCCACCGGGATTTGCGAGTGGGTGGAGCGCCACTGGAATCTACGCTGTGCCTTTGTGCTTCCAGCGATGGAGATCAGCGGAGGCATCCGCGTTGCACTTCTTCATGCGGAAATGCTGGTAAAAGCAGGAGCGCAGGTCAGCCTCTTTACTCTGGAAGGGGAGGCGGAGTGGTATCATGAGGGTGATTTCCATTTTCCGGTGCTGTCGGCCGAGCGAGAGAAACTGCAGGGAACGCTGGATCTTGCGGTAGCGACGATGTGGAATACCGCAGAGTTCGTCGAACAGTCCAGCAAGATCCGAAAGAAAAAATATCTGGTGCAGAATTTTGAAGTTGGATTTTATCCGCCGGGAAGCCCGTACCGGATCGCAACTTCGGCGACTTACCGGATGAGGAGCCCGATGGAGTACGTAACCATTTCCAAATGGTGTCAGAACTGGCTGCGGGAGGAATACCATACCGAAGCAGCCTATCTTCCGAACGGCATCGATCCGTCCTTCTATCCGAAACGGGGGCGGGATCTGCAGGGAAAAATTCGGATTCTGATCGAGGGAGACTGCAGCGCGGAGCATAAAAACGTGGACGAGAGCTTCCGTATCGTGGAACAGCTGGATCTGGAAAAATTCGAGATCTGGTACATGTCCTACAATGGAAATCCGAAATCCTGGTACCGCGTGGACCGCTTTTTACACCGGGTTCCATATGAAAAAACACCGGAAGTCTATGCGGCGTGTGATATCCTGCTGAAAACAAGCCTGCTGGAAAGCTTTTCCTATCCGCCGCTTGAGATGATGGCGTCCGGCGGCTACGTCGTTGCTGTGCCGAACGGTGGCAATCTGGAATACCTGAAAGATGGGGAAAACTGTATTCTCTATCCGCAGGGAAATCTCGCGGAGGCAAAAGCGGCGATTGAGCGTATTCTGACAGATGCGGAACTGAGGAAAAAACTGGATACGGGAGCAGAAGAGACGGTAAAGGAAAGAAACTGGAAAAGAATCGAACCACAGATTTTAGAACAGTATCTTGGAAAATAAATAAGCAACAAAAAGGGCTGTCGCACTAGCAAATATTTCTGGCGGTAGCTCTGCGTTATACCCAAATGGCATCGAAATCGGTTGCGTTTTCGATGCCATTCTTTACTTCTTATAGGAAAGTTCGACTTCCGTCGAACTCTTGAATCAGGATCACCCGTTGGACGGGAGGTCCTGATTGCTTATAAATTAGAAGATCAGTGCCGTTTGTTTCGGTTATTGCGGCGTCTGTTTCTGCGTTTCCGTCTCTTTCTCGCGTTGTTGATCACGACAATGATCAGAATCAGAAAAGCGACACCGTTCAGGCCAAGCAGAATATAGAGCAGTGTGGAGAGAAAAGAAATTTTCTTGGTTTCTTCCGGTGTTGGAATATCTGTGCTGTCGGTTTCTTCTGATGAATCGGAGGAAACCGAAGAACTGTCGGAAACAGTACATGGAGCGGAAACCTCGGCTGTTCCGATGAAGTGATCATCGAAAAAATACTGGCGGGTGTACGGTTCCTCAACGGAAGCGCCGTCCGGATCGGTGTAGGTTGCAGTTTCAATTTTCGCATTCTTTGGAAGCGTTACCACACCGGAAAGACTTTCCTTTTTTGCGTTCTTCAGGGGATAATGTGTAAAATTATCATAACCGAAATCAAGTACGGTACGGGTATCGTTGATATAATCGAGGTTATCACAGGTTAAAACAACGCAGACCAGCGTCATATTGCCTCGCTTGGCAGCGGTAACGAGTGTGTTGTGTGCCTCATCGGTATAACCGGTCTTTCCGGCGAAAGCACCCTTGTATCCCCACTGACCGTCCTGGAACAGCAATGCGTGGTGGTTCTGAAGATCACGCGGTGTCGAGGTCATATTGGTCGGCTGAATTGTGTAGGTCAGATCGGACTCGATGCGGCAGAAGGTCTCGTTTTTGATGCACTCCTGCATAATGAGTGCCATATCGTGTGCACTGGTGTAGTGGTTCGGATCTGGCAGACCGTTTGCATTGACAAAATGGGTATTCGTGCAACCAAGTGCAGCGGCGCGTTCGTTCATCATGGCGGCGAAACCTTCCTCGCTTCCGGCAATGTCGATGGCAAGCTGTGTGCAGACCTCATTTGCCGAGGCAAGAAGAATCGCGTGAAGAGCATCCTCCACTGTGATCGTTTCGCCAAGCTGAACGTTGATGCGGGCATTTCCCGGAATGGATTCGCTGACAGCATGTTCGCCGAAGGTAACGGTGTCGGTCATCTGCTTGTTTTCAATGATCAGCAGAGCCGTCAGAATCTTGGTGATGCTGGCAGGATAGCGCTGCTCGTCCATGTTTTTATCGTATAAAACAGCACCAGTATCGGCATCGAGTAAACAGACAGCGCCGGAATTGTTTTCCGGTCCTTCGGGCCAGGTGGTGACTGTTTTTTTATCGGTTGTGGCAAAAATCGTCTGCGGGAGGCAGGACGCGGCAAAAACAAAAGCAAGCAACAGGCATAAAAATGTGCGGGCTGCAGAATTCTTTCTAATCATAACTCACTCCTTCTGATCCAGCGGGTACAGCTGCATAAGACTGTCCGGGCAGCGGATCTCTCTAAAATGTATTAGACACACTTTTATTATTATAACATAAAGCGAGCAGGGAAGAAACACATAATTTCTTAATATTTTCAGTCGGGATTTGCAAAATGCAGTAAAATAGAGTATAATGCGAACGAGTTCATACGGAAAAAACAAAAAACCTGAAAAACAAAAACCCCAAGGAGTTAAAAAAAGTGTCAGATATGAAATGGCTCCGTTTTATACGGAAATTGAAACCTTACAACATACAGAAGGGACTGCGTTACCTGAAACATTATGGCCCAAAGGAATTCCTGATCCGTCTTTCGGAGAGGATGGAGCCGGAGGAGGTTCCGTACGGACCGTGGCGGGAGCAGTACTGCGCAAAAGAGGAGGACCTGGCGTGTCAGAAAAATCATAAATTTTCTTATTGTCCGAAGATCAGCGTTGTTGTTCCGGCTTACCGTACGCCGGAAATTTTTCTGCGTCAGATGATCGAATCCCTGGAAAAACAGAGTTATGAAAACTGGGAACTGGTGATCGGAAATGCCAGCCCGGAGGATGAGACGATGGCGCGCATCCTGAAAGAGTATACCGGAAAAGATCCGCGCGTAAAGAACGTTCCGATTCCGGAAAATATCGGCATTGCAGAGAATACAAATGCAGCGCTTGCCGCAGCAGCGGGAAATTTCGTCGGTTTTATGGATCACGACGATCTGCTTGCGCCGGATGCACTCTTTGAAATTGCCATCCGTCTGGAAAAAGATCCGTCCATCGATGCTTTTTATACCGATGAGGACAAGGTACGGACCGATCTGTCCGAGTATTTCCAGCCGCATTTCAAACCGGATTTCAATCTGGATCTGCTGCGGTCAAACAATTATATCTGCCATTTCTTCGTTGTACGGCGGGAGATTGCGGAGAAAACCGGCGGCCTTCGTCCGGAATACAATGGGGCGCAGGATTATGATTATATCTTCCGCTGCACGGAAATGGCGGGAAAAATTGTACACATTCCGAGAGTTTTATATCACTGGAGGGTCCACAGCGCTTCCACCGCAGACAATCCGGCAAGCAAGCTGTACGCGTATGAGGCCGGAAAAAAGGCAATTGAGGGAAACCTTGCGCGCTGCGGCGAAGAGGGAACCGTCACACTGCGTTCGGATTATGGCTTCTACGATGTAGATTATAAACTGCGGGGAACGCCTCTGGTTTCGATTCTGATCCCGAACAAGGATCAGGCCGATACGTTACGCACCTGTCTGGAATCCATTAAGAAGAAGTGCATGTATCCATCCTATGAGATTCTGATTATTGAGAACAACAGCACTGAGGAAGCAACGTTTTCCTATTACAAAGAACTCGAAGCACAGGGCATCCGTGTCCTGAAGTATCCAAAACAGGGCTTTAACTATTCTGCGATCAATAATTTCGGCGTCAAAGAGGCAAAGGGAGAGTATCTCCTGTTTCTCAATAACGATATGGAAATCATCACACCCGATTTTATGGAAAAGATGGTATCCAATCTGCAGAGACCGCAGATCGGGGCGGTCGGCGCGAAGCTGTATTACCCGGACAACACGGTGCAGCATGCGGGTATCATCATCGGTATCGGCGGCATTGCGGGCCACGCCTTTTTAGGACTGGCGCGCGGAAGAAGCGGCTACCTGCATAAGGCATCGCTCCAGATGAATGTGAGTGCGGTGACAGCAGCGTGCATGATGATGAAAAAAGAGGTCTTTGAGGAGGTCGGCGGCTTTGAAGAAGAACTGTCCGTCGCTTTCAATGATGTTGATCTGTGCCTGCGCATTGGAAAAGCAGGTTATAAAATCGTATACAATCCGCACGTGGAGCTGTACCATTATGAATCGAAATCCAGGGGAGCAGAGGATGACGAGAAGAAGGTGCGCCGCTTCCAGTCGGAAATCGAATTTATGCGCAGCCGCTGGATTGGGCTGTTAAAGGCAGGAGATCCCTGCTACAATCCAAATTTAACGCTGGCATCGTGGAACTATGGACTGCGTGCCGATGGCAGGGGAGTAAAACCATGGACAAAGTAGCAGTTGTAATACCAAATTATAATGGATACCGATATCTGGAGACATGCTTTGCGGCGCTTGCAAAGCAGACCTTTACGGAATTTACCACATATTTCGTGGACAATGGTTCACAGGATGAGAGCTGTGCGTTTCTGCGGGAACACTACCCGGAGACGAAAATCATCCAGCTCGATGATAACTATGGCTTCAGCCGTGCGGTCAACGAAGGCATCCGCCAGTCGAAGGAGCCGTATGTGATCCTTTTAAACAACGACACCGAAGTGTTCCAGGACTTTGTCGAGCGCCTTTATGAGGGAATCTGTAAAAGAAAGAATGCGTTTGCATGCAGCGCAAAGCTGATTTCCTATCAGGAGCGTGATAAAATCGACGATGCGGGAAATTACTATAATATGCTGGGATGGGCATTCGCAAGAGGAAAAGGAAAACCGGTCAGTGAATTTGAAACGTCCGACCGGATTTTTGCGGCCTGCGCCGGAGCAGCGATCTACCGCCGGGAATTTCTGGAAAAGACAGGACTTTTTGACGAAGAACATTTTGCTTATCTGGAAGATACCGACATCGGCTATCGTGCGCGGCTTTTGGGCTACGAGAACTGGTATGAGCCGTCCGCGAAGGTTTACCACGTCGGAAGCGGAACGAGCGGCTCCCGGTATAACCTCTTTAAAATCCGTTATTCTTCCAGGAACAATATTTATCTGATCTATAAAAATATGCCGGTTTTACAGATTTTGCTTAACCTGCCGGCCTTTATCCTCGGCTTTTCGGCAAAACTGGTCTTTTTTGCATCGAAGGGATATGGAAAAGAATATCTGGCAGGAATCAAGAATGGTTTTTTCATCTGCCGGAAGCCGGAAAACAGAGCAAAAAAGATCCGTTTTGAGTGGAAGCGCCTCGGCACGTATTTTGTCATCGAATGGGAGCTTTTTATCAATGTGTTCCGGAGATTTCTGGAGAGGGCATAAGGATTCTTTCAAAAGATTACGAAAAAGTTAAAAAGTTTACGGAAATAAGAAGAATGTTAGAAAAATATGATTGCTCTTTTTTGGAACTTATTGTATAGTTAGGGGTAGGGAATTTTTAAATCCCGAAAAAAACAGATAAGGTGAACGAATTTGATCAACGATAATCAGAAATATTTTGACCGGATGCACGTTCTGATCGATGCCCTGGTGCTCGCACTTTCCTACGTACTGTCCTGGTACTGCTATGTGCGGCTGGGCGTTATGAATAATCATCCGGAGAGGGGAATTCTACCGCCGGCGACGTATATGATGGCACTGCTCTATATCGTGCCCGGCTATCTGCTGCTTTACTATGCATTCAATCTCTATGCATCCAAGCGTTTTCAGGGAAGACGTCTGGAATTTGCCAATATCTTAAAAGCGAATACGGTTGGATTTCTGGTCTGGCTGGCCAGCCTTTACATGGTGCGCCAGGTTCACTTTTCCCGTGGTATGCTCTGCATCTTCTTTGTGCTGAATGTGACACTGGAAACGATCGTAAGAAATCTGATCCACTATATCTTAAGCAATATGTGGAAACACGGCCGCAACCAGAAGCAGATTCTGATGGTCGGCTACAGCCGTGCGACCGAGGAATACATTGACCGGATCATTGCAAACCCAGAGTGGGGCTATCTCGTCCGCGGAATCCTCGATGACCATGTCAAAGCGGGAACGATGTACCGCGGTGTCAAGGTTCTTGGAAGAATCAACAATCTTTCAGTCATTCTGCCGGAAAACAAACTGGATGAAATTGCCATTACCCTTGGCCTGAACGAATACTTCCGCCTGGAGGAGATCGTTGCCATGTGTGAAAAATCCGGCGTACATACCCAGTTTGTGCCGGATTACCACAACATCATTCCGACAAAGCCGTACACAGAAGACCTGCAGGGACTTCCTGTCATCAATATCCGCTATGTGCCGCTTTCCAACACGTTCAACGCGATGCTGAAACGGATTGTGGATATTTTCGGCGCGTTCGTGGCGATCATTCTGTTCTCACCGGTGATGCTGTTTTCCTGCATCATGATCAAGCTGACCTCACCGGGTCCGCTGATCTACCGTCAGACACGCGTCGGACTGCACAACAAACCGTTTGAAATGTACAAGTTCCGTTCGATGGAAGTTCAGACGGAGGAGAAAGAAAAGAAGGCATGGACCGTGAAGAATGACCCGCGTGTGACGGGATTTGGAAAATTCATGCGCCATACCAGCATTGATGAGCTTCCACAGCTCTTTAACATCTTAAAAGGAGATATGAGCCTGGTCGGACCGCGGCCGGAGCGACCTTTCTTTGTGGAAAAATTCCGGGAGGAAATCCCGCGTTATATGGTAAAACATCAGGTGCGTCCCGGTCTTACGGGGTGGGCACAGGTGAATGGATACCGGGGAGACACTTCCATCCGAAAGCGTATTGACTGTGATCTGTATTATATTGAAAACTGGACGCTGGGACTTGATTTTAAAATTCTGTTCCTGACCTTTTTCAAAGGATTTGTGAATAAAAACGCTTACTAAAAGATAAGGGGAAAAGAGATGTCGAAGAAGAATTACAAAAAGAGCAGAAAATACAAAAAAATGCGCCGCAGAAAAATAATTTTCGGAATTGAAATCACCGTTCTGCTGATTCTTTCCGGAATTCTGTTCGTCTACGCATGGATCAACCGTTCGATGGATAAGATGAATCAGGATACGCTGGACAGCTCCCAGATTCAGATCAACAGTGAAGTAAAGGCAAATACCGATCTCTCACAGATGTCCGGTACACAGGTCATCGCGCTGGTCGGCGTGGATGCCAGAGGTGTGAAAGGCTCCGAGCTGGCAGAAAGCATGAACAGTGACACTATTATTCTCTGTTGTATTGATCACGACAAGCAGGAAATCCGTATGGTGTCGATTATGCGTGACACCTGGATGAATATGGCGAAATATACCGATGAATATTATGAGTTTGACAAAGCCAATTCCGCCTATAACCGCGGCGGTCCGGAGAGTATGCTCTCCATGCTGAATACAAACCTTGACCTTGCACTGACCGATTACGTTACCGTAAACTTCAAGGCACTCGCCGATGCGATTGATGTCTTGGGCGGTCTCGACATCGAGATGACAAATGCAGAGTGTGTTCATGCAAACAACTACAACAGAGAGGTATCGGAAGCACAGGGCGTAGAGTATGAAGCTATTCCGTATGATGAGGACCTTGGGGATGATTACAGCGAAGTACGTCATGTCAGCGGTGCACTTGCAACCTCCTATGCGCGGATCCGTTACGGCGGCGGCGACGATGCGAAACGTACGAGCCGTCAGCGAATCGTCATCAATCTCATGGTACAGAAGATTAAACAGAATCCGACCAAGATTCCGGAGATTCTGGATAAAGTGATGGGAAATGTCAGCACCAGTCTTACCAAAAACGAAATTCTGGAACTTGGCATGCATGCGGTAACGTACAAAATGGGAACATCTTATGCATATCCGTTCCAGCTGTGTTATGGAGAAAATGTAGAAAGCGCACTTGGTGTTGATGTCGTAATTCCGGTTACACTGGAACACAATGTAAAGGAACTGCACGCTTATCTGTATCCGACGATGAGCTATGATCCATCTGCAGCCGTGATAGAGTACAGTGACTATATTGCAAGAGAGAGCGGCTACGATGATGATATGATTGAGTATGTACTGAATCAGGGACCGGGCGCTGCAACAGATTCTGTGGTAGCAGGAGATTAAAATACAGGGAGAATACGACAAGATGAGTCAATATACCGTTGATGTCATGATACCAACGTATAAACCAGGGCAGGAGTTCGCAGAACTTCTGCCCCGCCTTTTAAAACAGACTTACCCGATCCGTTCGATCCGGGTCGTGAATACGGGGAAAAAGTTCTGGAATCCGGCGTGGGAGCAGCTTTCAGACAAGATTATGGTGGAGCATATTCAGCCGAGCGAGTTCGACCACGGCGGAACGAGAAGGGCGATGGCAGAAAGTTCAGATGCGGATCTTCTGCTTTTTATGACCCAGGATGCCATGCCGTACGATAATGCGTGCGTGGAACATCTGGTGGAAAAATTTTCACTGCCGCATGTGAAGGCGGCCTATGCGCGGCAGCTTCCGCGGGATGACTGCCGTACACTGGAACGGTTTACGAGAGGCTTTAACTATCCGGACGAGAGTGATATCAAGGATGCCGGTGATCTGCCAAAACTTGGTGTTAAGACTTTTTTCTGTTCCAATGTCTGTGCAATGTATGACCGCAGGACATATGAAGAGCTGGGTGGATTTGTAGAAAGCACCTTGTTTAACGAAGATATGATCTATGCCGGGCATCCAGTTGAGGTTGATGCCGGCAAGCAGGAGCAGCAGCGAGCCCGCCGTGCCCAGCGCGGCGAACGCGAGCGGCACGCGCTTCTTCGCCAGCAGGCCGTTGCATGCGGCCGGCTTGGCCAGCGACAGCGCGAGCCACGGCAGGCTCAGACCGAACACGGCTATAGTGGCCATCTCGGCCATGAAGCCCTCGGCCTCCGGCCGGACGAAAAACATGCTCATGAACAACGCGTCGAGCCAAGCCCAGAAAAAAGCCGAGCCGATGATGATTTTGATGCCGGTCGTCCCGTGCACCCGTTCCAGCGATTTCATGCATCCCCTTCCCACGTATGCAGGATTATACCCCAGCAGCCGAACCGCACCTTCGCGCTTGGCAAGGCGTGCACTGCTCGTGACGGTTCTCGGAGCGAGGAGGCAATCGCCCGCAGGCGCAGGAGGTGGCCGACGAGTTGGGCATCGAAACCGTCGAGCCCCTCGTGGAGAGGGGATGTCGTGGGGGACGGGAGCTCCGTGGAAGTGGTCGTCGCGCCGACTAGTACGATCGCGCGAAGAAGTAGGCGACCGCCCTGCTCGGTCGGGTTGGTTTCGCGACGGGTGCGACGGTTCCGCTCGCTTGATGTGCGGCGAAATCGGGTTTTTGGCAGTCATCGGGTTTTTGTCCGGAATGCCGCGAGGAAAAACCCCAGGTCGCGTTTTCCTGCGGTTTCGAAACGGCGAAAGAAACCGGGCTCAGACTGCCAAAAGCTCGATTTCGCCGCACATCGATCCTCCGGCTCGTCGTCCGGGGTCGCGTTCCCGTCGGCTGCGCGCTGCTTTCGGCCGTGAAGCTGCAGGTTGGCGGGCGACCGTTCTGCGTCGCCTGCCGTTTTTTGCGCGCTCGGCGGGTCAGTCGCCTTCGTCGATGTGGTGGGCGTTGCCTATCCGTTCCCCAATATGTTGCGATTTTTGTAACATATTGTGATACGATGGTCGCTCTCAAAACGCACCGCAATCGGAGAACGAAGGGCGAGACGACATCATGCAGATTTCCAAGCGCAACGGCACCGTGGAAGCCTACGAGGCCGGCAAGATCAAGCGCGCCATGGGCGCGGCCTTCGCCAGCGTGGGCACGGTGCTAGATGATGACGAGGCCGACCGCCTCATCGCGCGCATCGAGCGCGCGATGGCGAGCGCGGAGCAGGGCGAAGGCGGCTCCGTCTCGGTGGAGGACGTGCAGGATCTCGTGGAGCGCGCCCTCATGGAAGCGAACCATTACGAGGAGCTGAAAAGCTACATCCTGTACCGCGAGGACCGCGCCCGCAAGCGCGCCGCGCGCGAGCGTTTGTGCGCCCAGCTGCCGAGCGTGCCCGCGCTGCCGGGCGTGCTGGCGTCGGTGCAGAAGGAGTTCCCCGGCGAGGAGTACGAGCTTGCCCACCTCAGCGCCAAGTTCCAGTCGTTCGCCAAGCCCGACGCTGCCGACGGCCAGTTGCTGGCCATGCTGGTGAAGGCGGCGGTGGAGCTGACCACGCAGGAGGCGCCGCGCTGGGAGATCATCGCCGCGCGCCTGCTGATGGTGCAGTTCGATCGCGCGTTGGCCGAGCGCCTGGCCGCCCGGCACATCGAGACGTTCGCGCAGAAGGTGGCCTTCCTCGCCGAGGAGGGCCTGTACGGCGACTACATCCTGCAGCATTACACGCCCGCCGAGCTGGACGAGGCGGCCGGCTTCATCGACCTTAGCCGCAACGACCTGTTCACCTACGCCGGCCTGCAGCTTTTGCTCGACCGCTACGTCATCCGCACGCATCAGGGCGCGCCGCTGGAGTCGCCGCAGGAGATGTTCCTCGGCATCGCGCTGCACCTTGCCATGGAGGAGCGCCCCGACGAGCGCATGGGGTGGGTGCGCCGCTTTTACGACATGCTGTCCACGCTGAAAGTGACCATGGCCACGCCCACGCTGTCGAACGCGCGCAAGCCGTTCCATCAGCTGTCGTCGTGCTTCATCGACACGGTGCCCGACAGTCTGGACGGCATCTACCGCAGCATCGACAACTTCGCGAAGGTGAGCAAGTACGGCGGCGGCATGGGCCTGTACTTCGGCAAGGTGCGCGCGTCGGGCAGCGCCATTCGCGGCTTCGACGGGGCGGCCGGCGGCGTCATCCGATGGATCCGCCTGGCGAACGACACGGCCGTGGCGGTGGACCAGCTGGGCATGCGCCAGGGCGCCGTGGCGGTGTACCTCGACGCGTGGCACCGCGACCTGCCCGAGTTTTTGGCCCTGCGCACGAACAACGGCGACGACCGCATGAAGGCGCATGACGTGTTCCCGGCCGTGTGCTATCCGGACTACTTCTGGCAGCAGGCGCGCGACAACATCGAGGGCGACTGGTACCTCATGTGCCCGCACGAGATCCTCACGGTGAAAGGCTACGCGCTGGAGGACTGCTACGGCGAGGAATGGACGCGCAAGTACCTGGAGTGCGTGGCCGACGCGCGCATCAAGAAGCGCGCGATCCCCATCAAGGACGTCATCCGCCTCATCATCAAGAGCGCCGTGGAAACGGGCACGCCGTTCACCTTCAACCGCGACGCGGTGAACCGGGCGAACCCGAACAAGCACCGAGGCATGATCTACTGCAGCAACCTGTGTACCGAGATCGCGCAGAACATGGGCGCCATCGAGCAGCTCGAGCAGCGCATCGAGGACGTGGACGGCGAGCAGGTGGTGGTTACCGTGACGAAGCCGGGCGCGTTCGTGGTGTGCAACCTGGCCAGTCTGTCGCTGGGCCATATCGACATGGGCGATCCGCACGAGCTTGCGCACGTCACCGAAAGCGCGGTGCGTGCGCTGGACAACGTCATCGACCTCAACTTCTTCCCGGTTCCCTACGCCCAGATCAACAATCGGCAGTACCGTCCCATCGGCCTGGGTGTGAGCGGCTACCACCACTTGCTGGCGAAAAGCGGCATCCGGTGGGAGAGCGAAGAGCATCTGGCCTTCGCCGAGCGCGTGTTCGGCGACGTGCATTACGCGGCGGTGCGCGCGAGTTGCGCCATCGCGCGGGAGAAAGGCGCGTACGGTTTCTTCGAGGGAAGCGGCTGGCAGACGGGCGAGTACTTCCGCGACCGCGGCCTTACGGACGGGCGCTGGGCCGAGCTCGCGCGCGACGTGGCCGAGCACGGCCTGCGCAACGGCTACCTGCTGGCCGTGGCGCCCACCAGCTCCACCAGCATCATCGCCGGCACTACCGCGGGCCTCGATCCTGTTATGAACCGCTACTTCCTCGAGGAGAAGAAGAACGGCCTCATGCCGCGCGTGGCGCCCGAGCTGTCAATGGACACGTTCTGGTACTACAAGAACGCCCACCTCATCGACCAGGCGTGGTCGGTGCGCGCCTGCGGCGTGCGCCAGCGGCACATCGATCAGGCGCAGAGCATGAACCTGTACATCACGAACGAGTACACGTTCAGACGGGTGCTGGATCTGTACCTGCTGGCCTGGGAGGAAGGCGTGAAAACCATCTACTACGTGCGGTCGAAGAGCCTGGAAGTGGAAGAGTGCGAAGTGTGTTCATCGTAGGTTGAACCTGGGGGGGGGCGGGAGGGGGTCCGGCATGTTCAGTCGCTGAGCTCCACCTGCGCGACGGCAGCCGGGGTGCGGTGCCCAGTCGCCGGGTTCCACCTGTGAGATGGGGCTGGGGGCAATGCCCAGTCGCTCAGACAGTCCTCGCTTCGCTGCGGAACTCGCTTGGTGGGCACCGCCCCCAGCCCCGACGTGATGGAACTCGCTTGGTGGGCACCGCGCCCCGGCTGCCTGCAAGCAGGTCGCTTGGTGAACACGCCGGACCCCCTCCCTGATCGTGGTTCAACCTGACGGGCGTCGCTTCGCTCGCCCTTTGCGCCATTGTTCGTCCGTAGCTGATTTTCTGGAAGGAAGAGTTTTATGAGCCAGTTGAAGAAGAAGCCGCTGTTCAATCCTTTGGGGGATACCGATGTGCTGGATCGGCGGATGATCGGGGGGAATACGACGAACCTGAACGACTTCAACAATATGAAGTACGAGTGGGTGAGCGACTGGTATCGCCAGGCTATGAACAACTTCTGGATACCCGAGGAGATCAACCTCGGGGTGGACATCAAGGACTACCGCAAGCTGCCCGCGCCCGAGCGGCGCGCTTACGACAAGATCCTGTCGTTCCTCATCTTCCTCGACAGCTTGCAATCGGCGAACCTGCCTGCCGTGGGCGAGTACATCACGGCCAACGAGGTGAACCTCTGCCTTGCCATCCAGACGTTCCAGGAGACGGTGCACAGCCAGAGCTATAGCTACATGCTGGACACCATCTGCGAGCCGCAGGAGCGCAACGACGTGCTGTACCAGTGGAAGGAGGACGAGCACCTGCTGGCGCGCAACGAGTTCATCGGCAACCTGTACAACCAGTTTCAGGACGACAAGAGCCCCGAGGCGCTCGCGCGCGTGCTGGTGGCGAACTACATCCTGGAGGGCGTGTACTTCTACAGCGGCTTCATGTTCTTCTACAACCTGGGGCGCAACAACCTCATGCCGGGGTCGGTGCAGGAGATCCGCTATATCAACCGCGATGAGAACACGCACCTGTGGCTGTTCCGCAACATCCTGCTGGAACTGAAGGAGGAGGAGCCGGAGCTGTTCGCGCCCGAGCTGGTGGAGGAGTATCGCGCCATGATCAAGGAAGGCTGCGAGCAGGAGATACGTTGGGGCCATTACGCCATCGGTGACGACGTGGCCGGCCTCAACAAGCAGATGGTCACCGACTACATCCAGTACCTTGGCAACCTGCGCTGCGCCCAGCTGGGTTTCGAGCCGCTGTACGAGGGACACGAGCGCGAGCCGGAGAGCATGTCGTGGGTGAGCCAGTTCTCGAACGCGAACATGATTAAGACCGACTTCTTCGAAGCCCGCAGCACCGCCTACGCCAAGTCGAGCGCCCTGGTGGACGACCTGTAGGGTGCGAGTCGCTCCCGCTTGCGCACCCTCGTTGGCGGGAGTTTGGGCTTGCTCTCGGGTTGCCCGTCTCGGTCTGCCGTGCACGAAAAACGCTGCGCGCTGCACAAAAAACGCCGACGTATGGCTTTGGAAGGTCTTCGCGTCTATCTCCCGCATTGCGGCTGCGAGGGCCTGCGATCCTGATCGGGCATTTTGGGGACGCGCTGTCGACGGCTCTCAGCGTTCGGCCCCTACGATATCAAACGTCGCGGGTTTTTGTGCAGAAACGCCCGGGTTTCTTGCAGCGGTCCCGTCTGCGTCTGGCGCTACCCGCTCATCGCTTTGGGTGATGCGGTGAGGATGGTGGCGGGGGAGCGGTGCGCGTGCTTCGTCGGGCTATACTGTCACCCTATGGAAACCGACGAATCGAAACGGGGCATACGGAAGTTCTTGCTCAAGAGGATGCTGTTCGTACCGCTCGGCATCGTCGCGCTTGCGGCGACCTCGTACGCGCGGCAGCATCCCGATTGGGCGGAGCACGTGTACGCCCAGGGCGTGTACCCGGCGCTGTCCAGCGTCGTGGGATTTCTGCCGTCGCTTGTGAGCTTCTCGGTGGCCGAGTGGGTTGCGGCGCTGTTCCTGCTGTTCTGCGTGGGATACGTCGTGTACTGCGTCCGCAAGCTCGTCGTGAGCAAGGGCGAGCGCGGTACGGTCGCCTACCGTGCCGTCATGGGGGCTGTGTCCATCTGCTGCGTGGTGTATTTTCTGTTCACCGCTTTGTGCGGGCTGAACTACTACCGCTACACCTTCACCCAGCACACCGGCTACGATGTGGAAGAAGCCGACGCCGACGCGGCGCAGCGCCAGGAGGAGCTCGTGCGGCTCGCGTCCTCCCTGGCCGACGACCTGGGCCAGACGCGAGCGCAGCTGGGCGACGACGCGGACCTGTTCGACGCCGAGCCCGGCCAGTTCGAGCAGTACGCGCAGGAGTCGGTGGAGGCCATGCGGAAGCTGGCCGAGCAGTACCCGGTGCTGGATCGGCCGCTGTACTCGCCGCCGAAGCCGGTGCTCGCCTCCGAGCTGATGTCGTACGCGAACATCGGCGGCATGTTCTTCCCCTTCACGATGGAGTCGAACATCAACGTGGACAACCCGTTCTTCGTCGTTCCGTGGACCATGACCCACGAGCTGGCGCATCAGTGCGGCTTCATGCGCGAGGACGAGGCGAACTTCATCGCGTATTTGGCCTGCAAGCAGTCGGACGACGCGCTGATGCGCTACAGCGGCTACTTGCTGGCGTACGACAACGCCGTATCGGCGCTGAGGAAGGTGGATCCGGAGGCGGCGAAGGCGATCGGCTCGGGGCTGTCGGCGGCGGTGCGGCGCGATCTCGCCCAGCGCGCGGAGCACTGGGCGCAGTACGAGGGCCCGATCCAAGACGTCTCCAACGCCGCCAACGACACCTACCTCAAGGCGAACGACCAGGCCGACGGCATGCGCAGCTACGGCCGCATGGTGGACCTGCTGCTGGCCGAGCAGCGAGCCGAAGGGGAGGGCGCCTAGCCCCAGAACCCCGCTGCCTCCGCTTCTTGCAGGATGACCTCGGAGGCCAGCAGCGTGGCGTCGGCATCTCCTTCATCCGGGAAGCTCGTTCTGCGCTCTCGCGTTGCGAGGGCTCGATCTCCTGTTCTTCCCGACGGGCTCCATCGAATGGAAGAGCTATAATGACCGCGGATCGGTGGAAAAGCCTCGGTTGGATGCGGAAGGCTTCGAGATCGATGCCGTCGACAGCTGCTTGACTAATACATAGTGATACAGTAGGATTTAGTGCGACACATAGGGAACCCGCCGCGCGCGGGCATCGGTCGGCGCCCGCGCGGCGCGCGATCGGAAGACGGGAAAGCAGGCACATCATGACCGTGTACAAAAGCGTATCGGAGCTGATCGGCGGCACGCCTCTGGTGGAGCTGACGAACTACGAGAAGAACAACGACCTGGACGCTATCATCGTGGGGAAGGTGGAGTCGTTCAATCCGGCCGGCTCCGTCAAGGACCGCGTCGCTAAGGCGATGATCGACGACGCGCTGGCGTCCGGCAAGATAGACGCCGACACCGTGCTCATCGAGCCTACGTCGGGCAACACCGGCATCGGCTTGGCCGCCATCGCCGCCGCGCGCGGCATGCGCCTGATCATAGCCATGCCCGAGACGATGTCCGTCGAGCGTCGCAACCTCATGAAGGCCTACGGCGCCGAGCTGGTGCTGACCGACGGCGCGCTGGGCATGAAAGGCGCCATCGCACGCGCCGAGGAGCTGGCGGCCGAGATCCCCAACTCGTTCATCGTTGGACAGTTCACGAACCCGGCGAACCCGGCCGTCCACGAGGCTACCACGGGCCCTGAGATCTGGGAGGCCACGGGCGGCGACGTGGATATCTTCGTGGCGGGCGTGGCAGCGGGCGGCACGGTGAGCGGCGCGGGCGCGTACCTCAAGCGCATGAACCCCGACGTGCAGGTTGTGGCCGTAGAGCCGGCCGCGTCGCCGGTGCTGCTGCGGAGGGCGCGCGGGCGCGCACAAGATCCAGGGCATCGGCGCGGGCTTCGTGCCCGACACGCTGGACACCGCGGTGTACGACGAGGTGATCACCGTCGCCGACGAGGACGCGTTCGCGGTGGGTCGCGAGCTGGCGGCGAAGGAGGGCCTGCTCGTGGGCATCTCGTCGGGCGCGGCCGTGGCCGCCGCCACCCAGCTGGCGCGCCGTCCCGAGAACAAGGGCAAGACCATCGTCGTCATCCTCCCCGACACAGGCGAGCGCTACCTGACGACGGCCATGTTCGGCTTCTAGGCGTTAAACGAAGTCGAACGGGAAGGGGGTCTGCCGCGCGGCAGACCCCCTTCGTCATGGGATCCCGTTGTCGCCCGAAAGCCGCGTTTCTTCGTCCGAAAACGAGGCTTTCGGGCGACAACGACGTTCTATTGGGTCGTGTGACGCCCTACTCGCCTTCGATGGCGTCGATGGCGTCGATCACGCATCCGCGGAAGCCGTCCTTCTCGAGCGCGGCCACGCCCTTGATGGTGGTGCCGCCCGGCGAGCACACGGCGTCCTTCATCGCGCCGGGATGCGTGCCGGTTTCCAGATGAAGCTTGGCGGTGCCCATCATCATCTGCGCCGCGAGGCGGTAGGCGGTGGCGCGCGGCAGGCCGTGCTTCACGCCGGCGTCGCCGAGCGATTCCAGGAACATCGCGGCGAACGCGGGGCCGCAGCCGGCGATGGAGCTGGCCGTGGACAGCAGTTTGCCGTCGACCCATTCGATGAGCGCGATCCGGCCGAACAGGTTCTCGAACGTCTGCAGCTGCTCGTCGGTGAGCGAGTGGCGCTGCTCGCAGGCGATCACGCCCGCGCCCACGGCGATGGGCGTGTTGGGGATGGTGCTGAGGTGACGGCTGTTCGGAGCGAGGACGCCCTCGTAGAACGCGAAGTCGCGCCCGGCGGCCACCGAGATCACGGCCTTGTCGGCAAGCAGGTCGCGCACCGGCTCCACCACCTGTTCGATGAGGTAGGGCTTCACCGCCAGGACGACGAAGTCGCTGGCTCTCACCACCTCGGCCGCCTCGCGGTAGGCGTTCACGCCGAGCTTCTCGGCCGAGGCCTGCAGTTTGTCGAAGTGTCCCGCGCACGCGTGGATGTGCTCGCCCGAAAGCGCGCCCGAGTCCACGAGGCCCTGCGCCATCGCCTGGGCCATGTTGCCGAACCCGATGAAGCCGAGCTCGATGCTGCTTGTGGTGTCCGCCATTATGTCCTCTTTCCGTCGGGCGTGCGTTCGCCGCGCGATGCTTTTCATGCTGGATTCGATTGTACGCCAGCGGCGCCCCGGCACCAAACGCCGATTTCGTGACGCGTGGTTCGGGCGGTGGAACGAGTGGCCTGCGCCCCATGCGCTAAGCCGGCAGGCTTCGTTCGTGTGCTTCGTGCGGGCCTTCCCGCGGCAACGTGCGCCCGCTACGCGGCAGCCTGTTCGACCTCGTCCGCCTCGACGGCGTCTTTGCCGGCCGAGCGGGCGAGAATGTTCGCGTACACTGCGCCGGAGATGTTGTGCCACACGCTGAACACGCACGGCACCGCGGCCAGCGGCATGCTGGCGAAGTGCACCGTGGCGAGCGAAGTGGCCAAGCCGGAGTTCTGCATGCCCACCTCGATGGACAGCGTGCGCATTTGGGCCTTCGACAGGCGCAGCGCCCGCCCGGTCAGGTATCCCAGCGCGTAGCCCAGCAGGTTGTGCAGCATCACCACGGCGATGACGAGCGGCCCCACCGTCAGCAGCTTCGCCTGGTTGGCGGCCACCACGGCCATGATGATGAGCGAGATGCCGATCACCGACACGAGCGGCAGAACGGCCGACGCGGCCCGAGCCGCCTTCTCGAAGAAGTAGTTGATGAGAAAGCCCAGCGCGATGGGCACGAGCACCACCTGCACGATGGACAGGAACATATCGACCACGTTCACGTCCACGGTCTGGCCGGCGAACAGCAGCACAAGCAGCGGCGTGACGATGGGCGCCATGATGGTGGTGCATGCGGTCATGCCCACCGACAGCGCCACGTCGCCTTTCGCCAGATACGTCATGACGTTGGAGCTGGTGCCGCCGGGGCACGAGCCCACGAGGATCACGCCCACGGCCAGCTCGGGCGGCAGCTGGAACACCATCGTCAGCAGGAACGCCAGCACCGGCATGATAACGAACTGCGCCAGGATGCCCACGATGACAGCTTTCGGCTTCGTGAACACCACCTTGAAGTCGGCCAGCTTGAGGGTCATGCCCATGCCGAACATCACGATGCCCAGCAGGATGTTCACGTAGCTGGTCTTCACGACGGCGGACACGGGGTCGGGAAAGACCAAGGCGATAATCGCGACGGCGAGTGCGATGATCGCCATGTACTTTCCCGCGAAGTCGCTAATCTTGGCAAGCGTCTTCACAGGGGATTCCTTTCTCGAAGGTGGTAGGGTTGGGAAAGTATACCGCTTCGCTGGGTGAAGCACGAGGGGCATCCGGGCGAATGCGTCCGGAAATTTTTCAGCTGAACCCGCACGGATCGATCGTAGGATTCGTTATAGAGGATAGAGGAGGTGAAGCGGGGCTTGAAGAACAGGCTGCGAGACGGCGAGGCGTTCGATCGCTTGGTCGAAGAGCATTACGACGACGTGCTGGCGTACTGCCGGCGGCATGCTCCGTTCTACGACGACGCGCCGGACGTGGCGCAGGAGGCGTTCCTGCGTTTCGTGCGCAGCGGGCGCTCGCCGCTCGACGGCAAGCCGCTCGCGTACCTGTTCACCATCGCGCGCAACCTCTGCATCGACGCCGCGCGGGCGCGGCGTCTTCCCGTCGGGCCTCTCGACGTGGACGTGCCCGACGGCTCGCCCGATGCGGACCCGGCGATGGCGATCGGGGACGGCGAGGTGGGTGCGCTGGTTGACGCGCTCTCCCCTGAGCTGCGCGATGTGGTGGAGTTGCGCTTCGACCAGGGGTTCAAAGTGGGCGAGATCGCGGACGTGCTGGGAGTGTCGCGGTTCGCGGTGAACCGGCGGCTCAACCGTGCGCTCGCGGAGCTGCGGCGAGGGCTGGAAGGAAAGGACGAAGCATGAGCGACGTGGGAAAGCGGGACGTGGAGCGGCTGCTGCGGGCGCACTACCGCGCCGAGCGCGGCGCGCCGGACGAGATGTCGAAGGCGGCGGCCCTCGCCGCCGTGCGCGCGGCGGTGGCGTCGGAGCAGCGGTCGAGCGCGAGCGCGGAGGCCGCGGCGGCGCACGTGGCGAGCGGAGCCGTGAGGCGACGTTCGCCGGGTTCGTCGCCGCTCAGGCGCGCTTCATCCATCCGCGCGTATGGGTGGCCCAGCTCGCGCTCGTGGCCGTCATGGCGGTCCTCTGCCTCCCGTCGAGCGGCATGGCGCACGGCATCCCGGTCGTCTCGGGCATGCTGGCGGCGGCGACGGTGCTCGTGGGCCTGCCCGAGCTGCTAGCCAGCGCTGCGCACCGCGTGGCCGAACTCGAGTACGCCTGCCGCTTCGACTGCCGCGCGGTCGCGCTGGCGCGGCTCATCGTGCTGGGGTGTTCGGACGTGGTGACGGTCACCGCCATCGCGCTCGCGGCGCCTGTCATGCTCGGCGCCGATCCCTTCGCGTCGCTCGTGCACGCGTGCGTTCCCTACTTCCTCTCGTGCGCGGGCGCGCTGCTCGTGGCGCGCCGGTGCCCCTCATCGCAGGCGCTGGCGCTGTCGTGCGCGTGGGCGCTGCTGGTGATCGCGGGAACGTATGCGGCGTTCTCCCTCGTCCCCGATGCGTACGCCCAGGCGTCGACATGGGCATGGGCGCTTGTGGCGGCGGGCTCGCTCGGCTGGGCCGCGCACGAGGTGCGCACGTGGATTCGCGGCATCGAGGGCGGCCTCGACGTGTTCGCCCCCGCGTCGGCTGCCCGATGAGCCCGGCGATGCCGGCGAATCCCGGAATTCGACGACTCTATGATGACAAGGAGCATGGCATGGACCTGACGATAGACCGCCTGACCAAGCAGTTCGGATCAAAGATCGCGGTCGACCGCGTGTCGACCCGGTTGACGCCCGGCGTGTACGGCCTTCTGGGAGCGAACGGCGCAGGCAAGACCACCCTCATGCGCATAGTGTGCGACGTGCTGCGCCCCACGTCCGGCGAGATACGCTTCGACGGCCGCGACGTGCGCCTGCTCGGCGACGAGTACCGCGCCCGGCTGGGCTACCTTCCGCAGGACTTTGGCTACTACCCCGACTTCTCGGCGCTCGACTTCATGTGCTACCTGGCGGCGCTCAAGGGGCTCGATCGCCGCGCGGCGCGCCGCCGCTCGCTCGAGCTGCTGGAAACGGTGGGCCTCGCCGACGTGGCGCGGCAGAAGGTGCGCACGTTCTCGGGAGGCATGAAGCAGCGGCTGGGCATAGCGCAGGCCGTGCTGAACGACCCGGCGGTGCTGGTGCTCGACGAGCCCACGGCCGGGCTCGACCCGAAAGAGCGCGTGCGGTTCCGCAACCTCATCGCCAGCTTCGCGCAAGACAAGATCGTCATCCTGTCCACGCACATCGTGTCCGACGTCGAGTACGTCGCCGACGAAATCCTCGTCATGCGCGCGGGTGCGTTCATCATGCAGGGCGCGCCGACGGACATCGTCGCGACGGTGACGGGCAAGGTGTGGGAGTGCCATGTGGACGCGCGCCGCGCCGACGAGCTGGCGGCTGCGAGCTGCGTGAGCAACGTCCACTACGCTGCCGACGGGCACGCGGTGGTGCGCGTCGTGGCCGACGAGGCTCCGGGTCGCGCGCGCGGGCGCTCGATCCCACGCTGGAAGATGTGTACCTGTACGTGTTCCGCGACGAGGTGGTTCCGCTGTCCTGACGGACGGCGGAACGTGCCGACGCTGCGAAGCGTCGATGCACTTGATCTCGCCTCTTTTTGCTCTGCCGCAGCGAAGCTGCGCAGAGCGCGCCCGCTCGGGCGCATAGTGTGGCACTGAACAAGCCACTGGCTTGTTCAGCACGTGCGAAGCACGCTCGGCCGCGAAACGGGGCGATCTCGAGCACCTCGACGCTTCTCGCTGACTTTTATTCAACTGGTGAGAGAAGGAATATACCATGCTTGATCTGGTGAGATTCGAACTCAAGAAGCTGCTCGTGCGCCGCACGTCGCTCATTGCCTGCGCAGGCATCCTCGTGATGCTGTGCGGCATCATGGCGCTCAACGTCGCGCAGACGAGGACGACATCGAACGCCGACGAGGTGCTGACCGGCACCGCCGCCATCGCGCATCAGAAGGAGAAGGCCGTCGCGCACGAGGGCGTGCTGGACGCCGATCGCGTGCGGGAAGAGGTGGCCGCCTACCGGGCGCTCGCGTTCTCGAAGGTGGATCCCGCCGACGTGGCCGGCCTGAGCGACGACGCGGCGTACGCGCTCATGAAGCAGGCGTACGGCGAAGACGAGTTCCGCATGCTGTACGACCCGTATTACGTCTACCTGTTCTCGCCGTGGAAGGCAGGCGCCCTCGAGCCGTACCAGGTGGCGGCGCAGCTCGACGACGGCGCCGCCGACGGGTTCTACGAAGCCATCGCGGGCAAGCTACAGCGCACGCTCGACAACGGCATGGGCGGTACGTGGACGTATTCCGATGCCGAGCGCGCGTACTGGACGGAGAAGCAGGATGGGGTGGGCGAGCCTTTGGCCTACGGGTACGCGGGCGGATGGAGCGACGTGCTGGCATGCCTCGGGTTCTTCGCCTTCGCGATGGTGGCCGTCTGCATCGCGCTCACGCCCGTGTTCTCGGGGGAGTACCAAGACCGCACCGACGCCGTGCTGCTCTCGTCGCGTTACGGCCGTTCGAAGCTGGTGGCGGCGAAGATCGTCGCCGCGCTCGCCTTCGCCACGGCCTACTTCGCGCTGGCGACGCTCATCATCATGGGCATCGCGCTCGCGTTCTTCGGCGCCGAGGGCGGGGACTTGCCGGTGCAGGTGCTGTCGCTGTCCATCCCGTACGACCTCACGATGGCCGAGGCGACCTGGACGGCGGTGGGGATAGCCTACCTCATGACGCTGGGGTTGGCGGGTCTCACGCTGCTGTTGTCGTCGAAGCTGCGCTCCCAGCTGGCCATCTTCGCCGCCTGTGCGGCGCTCATCTTCCTTACGGGCATGATCCCCTCTGGCGGCAACGCCGTGCTGCTGCACGCGCTGTACCTGTTCCCGATCAACGGCTTGAACGATCAGGTGCTGTTCAACTCGCTCGTATCGTATCCGGTCGGGTCGTTCGTCATCGACCTCGTGGGTCTGCTCGCGTGCGTCTACGCCCTCGTGCTGGCGGCGTGCGTGCCCCTGGCCGCCTGCGCGTTCAGGCGGCACCAGGTGGTGTGAGCGAGCATGCGGGGCGCCCTGCGCGAAGGGCGCCCCGCGATGGGAGAGCTTACAGGTCTTCGAAGAGGTCGGCGGTTGAAACAAGAAGCAGGTCGTTGCGCAGAATAGCGTACTCACGAGTATCTGGCTCGCGAGTGCGCTATTGAGGAAGCGTTTTGCGTGGTAGAGGGGTTATGCTTGCGCCAGTTGCTGGTCCAGCAGCTTCTCCAGCGTTCTCCAGGCCAGCTCGGCGCATTTGACGCGGGCGGGCATGCGGGCGATGGATTCGAGCTCGGCGGCTTCGTCGAGGTCGGCGCGCTCCTCGTCGGTGAGCGGGCGTCCCTTGATCATGTCGAGGTAGAGGCCGCTCAAGCGGCGCGCTTCGCCCACGGTCTCGCCGGTGACGAGGTCGGCCATCATATCGGCCGCCGCCTGGCTCACGGCGCAACCGTGGCCGGTGAAGGCGGCCTCCTCTATACGATCGCCCCTCAGGCGCAGCGCCAACGTCAGCTCGTCGCCGCAGCTGGGGTTCACGCCGTCGTGCGTGCACGTGGGCTCTTCCATCTGGTACTTGTAGTCGGGATGCGCGTTGTGCTCCATGAGCGCCGCGGTGTAGATGCTAGCCATTGAAGGTCCTCCAAACGCTGTCCAGGCCGTCGACGAGCGCGTCGATGTCGCCCTCGTCGTTGTAGAACGCCAGCGACGCGCGGCAGCACGACTCCACGCCCAGCCACGCCAGCAGCGGCTGGGCGCAATGGTGCCCGGCGCGGATGGCCACGTCGTGCTCGTCGAGGATGCTGGCCACGTCGTGCGGGTGGATGCCGTCCACCTCGAAGCTGATGGCGCCGTGATGCTGCGCCGGGTCGGGGTGGCCGATGATGCGGATGTAGGGCAGCGCCGCCAGGCGCTCCATGGCGGCGCGGACGAGCGCCTGCTCGCGCGCCTGCAACGCATCCCAGCCGATGCCCTCGAGATAGCCCAGCGCGGCGGCGGTCGCCACGATGCCGGCGGCGTCCTGCGTGCCCGCCTCGAACTTCTCGGGTACGGGCGCCCACACGGCCCCTTCCTGCGTGACCGACGAGATCATCTCGCCGCCCGTAAGGAACGGCGGCATGGCCTCCAGCAGGTCGAGTTTGCCCCACAGCACGCCCACGCCGAAGGTCCCCAGCGCCTTGTGCGCCGAGAACGCGAAGAAGTCGGCGCCGAGTTTCCGCACGTCGACGGGCAGGTGCGGCACCGATTGCGCGCCGTCAACCACCATGAAGCCGTCGTGCGCATGCACGCGCTCGGCCATGGCCTCGATGGGGTTCTCGATGCCGAGGACGTTCGACACGTGGGCGGCCGCGACAATCTTGGTGCGCGGGCCGATCTTCGCGTCCAGCTCCTCCTCGCCGATCACGCCGTCCTCGTCGGGGAACAGGTACACGAGGCGCGCGCCCGCCGCGCGGCACGCCTGCTGCCACGGAATCAGGTTGGAGTGGTGCTCCATGATGGTGATGCACACCTCGTCGCCGGGTTCCAGCACGGTGGGGCGAACGCTTTCGCCACGAGGTTCAGGGCTTCGCTGGCGTTGCGGCAGAACACGACCTCGCGCGCATCGGCGGCGCCGATGAAACGCGCGACGTGGGCGCGGGCCTCGTCGATGGCCTCGGTGGCGTCCACCGACAGGCGATAAAGGCCGCGCAGGGCGTTCGCGTTCATCTTCTCGTAGAAGCGGCGCTGCGCGTCGAGGGCGACGGCAGGGCGCTGGGCCGTGGCTGCGCTGTCGAGGAAGGCGAGGCCGGGGTTGGCCGCCAGCAGGGGGAAGTCCTGCTTGTAGGGGTTCGCGGCTATGTCGATGCTCATGCGACGGCCTCCTCGATCTCGATGCCGCGGGCGGCGGCGAGGCGGGTTACGGATGCGCGGGTGCGCTGGTCGGGCGCGTTGATGGCCGCTTCCTCGAAGGAGGCGGTGATGAACAAGCGCTCGGCGTCTTCGGGCGAGATGCCCCGACTGGCCAGGTAGAACAGCTGCTCGGGACGCACGTGGCCGATGGTGGCGCCGTGGTTGCCGGCCACGTCGTCCTCGTCGCAGAGGATGACGGGCACGGTGCGGTTCGCCACGCGCTCGTCGGCAAGCAGCACCGTCTCCTGCTCGGAGCCGACGGAACCCTTGCAGCCGTGCACGAGCTCGATGGTGCCGCGCAGCGTCTTCTCCGATTCGCCCGCCAGCACGCCGTTCGCGTCGAGGTTGCACACGGTGCGCCGTCCACGCTGGTGCGCGACGTAGTTGAAGTCGCGCTGCTGGGAGGCGTGCCCCAGGTAGCGCGTGTCGATGTCGAGGCGCGCGTCGTCGCCGCGCAGGTCGGCGTCGAGCCCCGTGTAGGCGCGGCCCGCGCCCAGCACGGTGTGGCGCACCTGCACGCGGGCGCGCTCGCTCGCCACGATGCCCGTGTCGTCGAGCGCGACCCATCCGTCGTCGAGCGTCTGCGTGACGGCGACGTCCACCCGCGCATCGGCGCCGGCGAACACGCGCAGCCGCACGCCCACGACGCCCGCGCCCGGCGCGGGCGAATCGAGCGCGACGGCCAGCGACAGCGACGAGCCCGGAGCGGCCACCACGTTGACGGCGGCCGCGTTGGCAGCGCCGTCCACGCCCTCGACGCGCACCGTTGCGCAGGTGCGCTCGTCAGGGCGCGTGGCCAGCACGACGGGATCGCCCGCCACGAACTCGAGGTACTCGCGTGCCTCGTCGCCCATGCCGGTGGCGAAGACGTCGGCGGGGGAGAGGTAGCGGTTCTCGAGCGCTTGCTGCTGGTAGAGGGAGAGGGCGGGAGCGTCGAGCCCCTCCATGGCAGCGTCCTCTTCTGGGGAGGCTCCGCTCTCCGCGGCCATGGGGGCGCAGGCATCCAAGGAAAGGAGCGCGCGGTCGAACGCATCCGCTTCTCCCCACAGCCCTTCCTCGCACGACACTTCCACCTGCTGGGCGGCTGCAAGGCCGCTCGGCAGCTCTATGTCCACGTCGTTGACGTGCAGGCGATGCCAGGTAGGGGCGGGCATCGCGTTCGCGTGTTCTATCGTGAGGGTTCCCATTATCCGATGGCCCCTTCCATTTCTAGCTTAATCAGGTTGTTCATCTCCACGGCGTACTCCAGCGGCAGTTCCTTCGACACGGGGTCGGCGAATCCGTTCACGATCATCGTGCGCGCCTCCTCCTCGGACACGCCGCGGCTCATCAGGTAGAACACCTTGTCGTCGCCGATGCGCCCGATGGTGGCCTCGTGGCCGATGTCCACGTGCTTGCAGCGGATGTCCATGGCCGGGATGGTGTCCGACCGGCTGATGTCGTCCAGCATGAGCGACTGGCACGACACGCTGGCGGCCGCGCCCCGCGCGTTCTCGGTGGCCACGATGGACGAGCGGAACGTGGAGGCGCCGCCGCCCTTCGAGATGGACTTCGTCTCCACGGTGGCCGACGTGTCGGGCGCGGCCAGCACCACCTTGCAGCCGGTGTCGAGGTTCTGCCCTGCGCCGGCGAACGTGATGCCGGTGAAGCTGCTGGTCGACTTGCGCCCGGCCAGGATGGACATGGGGTAGAGGTAGCCCACGTGGCTGCCGAACGACCCGCTGATCCACTCGACGGCGCCGCCCTCCTGCACCACGGCGCGCTTCGTGTTGAGGTTGTACATGTTCTTCGACCAGTTCTCGATCGTGGAATAGCGCAAGGACGCGCGCTTGCCCACGAACAGCTCCACGGCTCCGGCGTGCAGGTTCGCCACGTTGTACTTCGGCGCCGAACAGCCTTCGATGAAGTGCAGGCTGGCGTCGTCCTCCACGATGATCAGCGTGTGCTCGAACTGTCCTGCGCCCTTCGCGTTCAGGCGGAAGTAGCTTTGCAGGGGGAAGTCCAGCTTCACGCCCTTCGGCACGTAGACGAACGAGCCGCCGCTCCACACCGCGCCGTGAAGCGCGGCGAACTTGTGGTCGGTGGGCGGGATGAGCGTCATGAACTTCTCCCGGATGAGCGCCTCCCACTTCGGCTCGCGCAGCGCCTCCTCGATGCCGGAATAGACGATCCCCATGTCGGCAGCCGTTTTCTGCATGTTGTGGTACACCAGCTCGGAGTCGTACTGCGCGCCGACGCCGGCCAGGTAGGCGCGCTCGGCCTCAGGGATGCCCAGCCGGTCGAACGTGTTCTTCACATCGTCGGGGAGGCTTTCCCAATCGGCCTGCTGGTCGGTGGCGGGCTTCACGTACGTCACGATGTGATCCATGTCGAGGCCTTCGAGGCCGGGGCCCCAGTCGGGCGCCTCCATGCGCTGGTAGGTGTCGAGCGCCTTGAGGCGGAAGTCGAGCATCCAGGACGGCTCGTCCTTCTTGGCCGAGATCTCGCGGACGATGTCGGGCGTGAGGCCTGCGTCGAGCCGGAGGGACGGGTCGGTCGCGTCGCTGATGTCGTACAGCGTGCGGTCGACGTCCTCCACATAGGTTCGGAACTCTTTAGTCATGCGTGCCTCCTAGAGCGCGGCGACGGGTTCGCGCGCCGCTTCCGCACCGGCTTGCTCGAACTGCTCGAAGCCCTGCTCGTTGATCGATTCGATGAGCGAGGAGTCGCCCTCGGCCACCATGCGGCCGCGCACCATGACGTGCACGCGGTCGACGTCGACGTGCTCGAGGATGCGCGTGTTGTGGGTGATGACGACCAGCGCGCCGCCCGTGGCGCGACGGTACGCGTCGATGCCGCGCGACACCACGCCCAGCGCGTCCACGTCGAGGCCCGAGTCCGTCTCGTCGAGGATGGCAAGCTTCGGTTCCAGTAACAGCAGCTGCAGCATCTCCAGCTTCTTCTTTTCGCCGCCCGAGAAGCCCACGCCCAGCTCGCGGTCGAGATACGACGGATCCATGTCCAGCTCGTCGGCCAGGGTGCGCACGTGCTTCTTGAACTGCTTGCCCTTGAGCTCTTTGCCGTCGCGGCCGGCGACGGTTGCGCGCAGGAAGCTTGACAGGGGCACACCGGGGATTTCAACGGGCGCCTGGAAGCTCAGGAACAGCCCCGCGCGCGAGCGCTTGTCGGGGGAGAGGTCGGTGATGTCGCGGCCGTCGAACTCGACGGAGCCGCCGTCCACGCGGTAGGCGGCATCTCCCATGACCACGTGGCCGAGCGTGGATTTGCCCGCGCCGTTCGGGCCCATGATGACGTGGGTCTCGCCGGGGCCCACGGCGAGATCGATATCGTGCAGGATGGGGGTTTCGTCAACCGAGGCGGAAAGCCCGCGGATGGTGAGGAGCGAATCGCGCGTCGTGATCGTCATGTGAGGTGCCTTTCATTAATCATATAGTTTTGCTAGGATTAAGATAGTGGCAAACGGGATATTGTCAAGACTTAATCATACAAGTTTGCTAGAATTTACGGAAAGCGGTCGGCGGCCTTCCGGTGCGAACGACTGCTTCACGCGATACGTTCGCATGGAGGGACGCGGGACTGCCGCGCGAGATCGCCATCGTGTGCGGCGCGAAACGGAAAGGAAGGGTGATCGAGGTGCTCGTATCGACGAAGGGCCGTTATGCGCTGCGGCTCATGGTGTGCGTGGCGCAAGCGGGAGCGGAGGGTAAGGTTGCCCTGCGCGAGGTGTCGGAGCGCGAGGACATCTCGCTCAAGTACCTCGAGCAGTTGGCTCGTCCGCTCGTGCAAGCAGGGTTGCTTCGCAGCGTGCGCGGCAAGGGCGGCGGCTACGCGCTGGCACAGGAGCCGGCCGCTATCGGGGCGGGCGACGTGCTGCGCGCGGTGGAAGGCTCCACGGCCCCGGTGGCGTGCCTTGATTTGCAAGAGGGGATGGCCTGCCCGCGAGCGGGCGAATGCACTACCGTGCGTTTCTGGGCCGGCCTCGACGAGGTCATCGAGCGCTACGTCGACGGCGTCACGCTTGCCGATCTGGCCGGGGAACCCGGCTTGCCGTCACTTCCTGCAATCTAACGCGGGTATGACGAGGCTCTAACGGGTTAGATCACGATGACTTTTCCGCTTCGGAAGGCCGATACGCGAGCCATACAATGACCGGACAGCGTATCGGGTTCCACCGAAGGAGTTGCATGAAACGGGTTATCGTGATCGGTGCCGGCGTTGCCGGTTTGGCGGCGGCTGCGCGCTTGCAGCATGCCGGATACGAGGTGACGCTCTTCGAGAAGGAGCCGCTTGTGGGCGGCAAGATGAACCAGATCCGCGAGGAAGGGTTCACGTTCGACGTGGGTCCCACCATCGTCATGATGCCCGAGCTGTACCGCGAGGTGTTCGAAACGTGCGGCCGCAATGCCGACGACTACATCCCCATGGAGAAGGTCGAACCGCTCATGGACATCTCCTTCGGCCCCGGCGACCGTCTGCGCTTATCGAACGATCTCGCCTCTATGACCGCCGCCGTGGAGGCCGTCGGGGAGAAAGACGCGCAGGGTTACTTCGAGTACCTGGCGCTGCTGTACAAGCGCTACCTCATCGCGAAGGACAACTTCCTGCAACGCTCGTTTCGCAAACCGATCGATTTCTACAACCCGAAAAGCTTGGTAGCCGGTCTGCGCTTGCACACGCTCGGCGACGCGTACTCGTCGGTCGCGCATCATGTGAAGGACGACCGGCTGCGCAAGGCGCTCGCGTTCCAAACGCTCTATATCGGCATCTCGCCGTTCGAAGGCCCCTCGCTGTACATGATCATCCCTATGATCGAGCTGCTGTACGGCGTGTGGTTCATGAAGGGCGGCATGTACGCGATGGCGCAGGCTATGGGCCGGCTGTTCCTCGAGCAAGGCGGCGAGCTGCGCACGTCCACGCCGGTGGAGCGCATCGTGGTGGAGAACGGCTGCGCCTGCGGCGTCGAGGCGGGAGGCGCGGTGCATTACGCCGACTACGTGGTGTGCGACGCCGACTTCCCGTACGCCATCACCCAGCTCGTCGACGAGGCCGACGCGCGCGGCAAGTACACGCCGCAGAAGATCGAGGAGATGGAGTACTCTTGCTCGTGCTTCATCCTGTACCTGGGCCTGGACAAGCGTTATCCCTCCGATGCGGTGCATTCCATCCGCTTCGCCTCCGACTTCGAGCGCAACATCGACGACATCTTCGACGACGCGCGCTTTCCCGACGATCCGTCGTTCTACTGCTACGCGCCTTCGTCGCTGGACCGCTCGCTTGCGCCTGAGGGCTGTTCGACCTTGTACGTGCTGGTGCCGGTCCCGCCGCTGTCGCCCGCATCGCCCCGCTGGTCGGACGCGGAGGTGGCCGAGTATCGCGACCGGGTGCTCGACCTCATGGAGCGCGAGACGGTGTACGAGGACGTGCGCGACCATATCGTGTTCGAGCGCGCCTACACGCCGCTCGATTTCGCCGAGCGGTTCAACGCCTACGACGGCGCGACGTTCGGCTTGCGGCCGACGCTCGGGCAGAGCAACTACTGGCGGCCGCACAACAAGGCGACCGACTGCAGCCGCCTGTACTTCTGCGGCAGCAGCGTCCATCCGGGCGCGGGCGTGCCCATCGTGCTGCTCAGCGCGAAGCTGGCGGCAGAGGAGCTGATGCGCGATGACCGCCTGTAGCCTCTTTGAAGAGCGCGCGGACGATTTCGCGTGGTGCGAGGACGTGATCAGGCGCAACTCGCATAGCTTCTACCGAGCGTTCTCGCTGCTGCCCGCTTGCAAGCGCCAGAGCGTGTACGCGCTGTACGCGTTCTGCCGCTTGGCCGACGACTGCGTCGACCGCGACGCCAGCGCGGCGAAGCTCGAGCAGGTGCAGGACGACCTTGCGCGGTTCTTCGCAGGCACCGTGGTCGACGCTCCGTTGTGGCGCGCGCTCGACGCGGTATGCTCGTCGTTCGACCTGGACGCGCAGCCCTTCTTCGACATGCTGGAAGGACAGCGTCGCGACCTGTCGTTCCGTCAGCCGGAAACGATGGGCGACCTGGAGGAATACGGCTACTACGTGCCGGGTCGGTGGGGCTCATGCTGCTGCCCATCCTGCACGCCGCTTCTCCGGTGGACGACGGTTTGCGCGACAGCGCGGTGGCGCTGGGCGTGGCCATGCAGCTGACCAACATCCTGCGCGACGTGGGCGAGGACTTGGAGAACGGGCGCGTCTACCTGCCCGCGGAGGTGCTGGAGGCGGCGTCGTACGCGCCGGAGCGCCTGCGCGCGCACGCGGTGGACGAGGCGTTCCGCAACGCTTGGGAGACGGTGGCGCACCGCTCGGAGGAGTTGTACCGCCCCATGGAGCGCGACGTGATCGAGCTGGACGACGACAGCCGGCTTCCCACGCTGTCGTCGCTGTACCTGTACCGCGGCATCTTGGACGAGGTGCGCGCCGACGGCTACCGTTGCTTCGAGCATCGCGTCGTCGTGTCAAAGGCAACGGCGCGCGAGTTGGTGGACGAAGCGCTGGCGGCGCTCGAGGAAGGGAAGCGATGATGGGCGACGTGATGGAGAACCTGATCGGCTTGGGCGTCTCGCTCGCGTACGTACTGGCGGTGCTGGGAGCGTCCAGCCTGGCCGCGCGGCGTGGCGCGTCGTCGGAGGCAACCCGCAAGTTCGTGCATATCGCGTTGGGCGGCTGGTGGCTCATCGCGGCCCGGTTCTTCGATTCGCCTCTGTGGGCGGCGGCGCTTCCCGCTGCGTTCATCCTTGTGAACGCGTTCGCGTACCGTCGGCAGAAGCTGTCGTTCATGGGACGCGACGACGGCGAGGACACGCCGGGCACGGTGTACTACGCGGTGTCGCTGACGACGCTCGCGCTGTTCTCGTTCGGCATCGGCGCGCCGTACATGGGAGCGCTCGGCTTCTTCTGCATGGCGTTCGGCGACGGGTTCGCAGCTGTGCTGGGCAAGCGGTTCGGACGGCGCGTGCTGGTGGGATGCTGCGGGAAGACGCTGGTGGGAAGCGCGACCATGCTGATGGTGAGCTTCGCTTCCTGCGCCGTCGTGCTGATGGCGCCGCCGCCTTTCGGCGCGGGCGGCATTCTGGGCGCGCCGGGCGGCGCGTTCGCCCCGCTGGGCCCGCTCGCAGCGTCGCTTCTGGCCGCGGCCCTGCTGGCCGCGGTCGCCGCTGCCATCGAGGCGTTCTCGGTGGAGGGGCTCGACAACCTGTTCGTGCCGCTGGGCGTGTCGGCGCTGTACGCGGCGCTGTTCCTGCCCGCAGCCGTCTACACGCCCGCGCTCGCGGGATTGCTGCTGTCGGGCGCGGTGGCGCTCGCGTCGTTTCGGCTGCGGCTGCTCACCGTGGCCGGCGGCCTCGGCGCGCTGGCGGTGGGCACGCTCGCGTTCGCTATCGGCGGGTGGCCGCTGTGGCTGCTGCTCATGTGGTTCTTCGGCAGCTCGAACGTCGCGTCGAAGCTGATGGCGCGTTCGGCGGTCAAGCGGAACGGCGGGGCGCCCGCTTCGCGTAAGCACAGCGGCCCGCGTACGTTGCGGCAGGTGCTGGCGAACAGCGTGCCGTTCCTCGCGTGCGCGCTGGCGTACACGGCGACGGGGG
>ENA-OQDA01000106-OQDA01000106.1-human-gut-metagenome-genome-assembly--contig:-NODE-106-length-34802-cov-15.319337_pt1 | contig 34802 bp, 39 predicted proteins | sample MGYA00242771_ERZ504603 | MGnify/ENA primary metagenome ERZ504603 (study PRJEB26092, sample SAMD00036328) | human gut metagenome | host: Homo sapiens | study: EMG produced TPA metagenomics assembly of...
GATCATCCCAGTCTTGTGTAACTCCATTTCATCATTGTCAAATGTATAATCGTCAAGCTGATTAAAAACCGCATTGCAAAAACCAATTTTTTCAGTAAGTAATATTGGCTGAATGTTCTCCATTTGTTTTATACGGAGGTTCTCCCCATTTATAAACAACGGATATATTCTCTTTTCTCAACTTAGGATCATAATCCAATGCACAAACCAAAGATGGTTTACCTTTATAAGCAACGTAATTGCCAACTCTCAATTCTTTAATCATAACAATTCTGTATTATCTTTTAGACTAAAAACTTAATCCCTCTTAAATCGCTAATAGATACAAATCTACAAAATAAAATGAAACTTTTACACGTCCTTTATTTTCCCTCTTTTACGGCATTCAGGAATACTTTTGCCGGTTTGAAGGCGGGGATGGAATGAGCCGGAATCACAATAGTTGTGTTCTTTGATATGTTACGGGCCACCTTCTCTGCCCTTTGCTTGATAATGAAGCTACCGAAACCCCCGCAGGAACACTTCGTTCCCGGCAATCATCGCATCTTTTACATTCTCCATGAATGCCTCGACCACGGTCATTACGACCTCTTTCTCTATTCCGGTCTGCTGTGCAATCCGGCTAACAATTTCTGCTTTTGTCATATATAAGAATTAATAGCAATGTACAAAATGCAACTTTTTTTGGATAAGTCAAATCTTTGGCCCACCTTTGCGGCGAAATAACGCAAAGGACATTTTATAATCCTCATCGGAGGGCTATGGAAGCCGGATAAGATGACTGGGTAAAACCATCGTCTTATCCGGCTTCCGTCGTTTTCTGCCGGAAGTAAACCATATAATATAAAATACAAAGACGTATGAAAGAAAAAGTGATTGATTTTGGGAATGAGAGAGTTTCCGTTCTGTTTAAGAAACTGTTTTTCCCCACTCTGTTGGGAATGTTGAGTATGTCGGCGGTAACGACTATCGACGGGATTTTCGTGGGACACGGCGTGGGCAGCGACGGGATTGCAGCTGTAAATATCTGCGTCCCTCTACTGATGTCACTCATGGGTGTTGGACTGATGATGGGGGCAGGTTGTTCCGTAATCGCTTCCATTTACTTGTCGAAAGGAAAAACCGTTTTGGCACGTGCGACCATCACCCAAGCCATGCTTTTCGTGACGCTCATATCCGTAACCGTCGGAGGATTCATTCTGGCGTTTCCCGAAGAAACCGCCCGTATGCTTGGCTCGTCGGAGCATTTGCTGCCGCTGGTTGTCGATTATCTGGTCTGGTTTTCCCCGTCTCTGCTGTTCGAGTTGTGGATTGCCGTCGCCTTGTTTGCCATGCGCCTGGACGGCGCTCCGAAACTCGCCATGTGGTGCAGCATCATAGCCGCAGCGGTGAATGTCGTTCTCGACTGGCTGTTCATCTTCCCGCTGGGCTGGGGAGTGATGGGGGCGGCATTTGCTACCTCCCTGAGTTGTTTGGCCGGGGCAGCGGTGGCGATGGGTTACTTGTTGTTCTATGCCCGTGACACTCGTTTGCATTCTCTTCGTCCGGGTAGAAAAAAGATTTTATTCTTCTTCCATGATATAGGAATGCAGTGTAAGATAGGATCATCCGCCTTGTTAGGCGAATTGACAATGGCGATATTGCTGTTCATCGGCAACCAGGTATTCATGCGCCATTTGGGAGATGACGGAGTAGGTGCTTTCGGAGTAAGCTGTTATTATCTCCCGTTCGTCTTCATGATAGGTAACGCCATTGCCCAATCTGCCCAGCCTATTATCAGTTACAATTTCGGCACAGGAAGCACGGAAAGAGTTCGTTCCGCCTTACGCGTTTCCGTGTTTGCGGCATTAGTTTGCGGAGTCATTTCTACTGCCGCCTTTATCCTGTTTCCTGAATTGCTTGTCGGACTATTCTTGCGCATTGACAATACTGCCGCACGCATAGCGATAGAAGGATTCCCTTATTATGGCACGGGGTTCATCTTCTTTATTTTGAACCTCTCCATTATCGGATATTATCAGAGCATGGAACAAGTAAAGCCGGCCATCACATTTGCTGTCTTGCGCGGACTTGTTTTTCTGGTTCCGTGCTTCATGGCATTACCTGCCATAATGGGAGTAAAAGGAATTTGGCTCGCCTTACCGTTGTCTGAAATTCTGACGACTTTAGTGATTGTCGTTACATTTTGGATATATTCCCGGCAACGTGCCATAATTTGCAGGTAATTTTTTCGGATTTAGGTTCCATGTAAAATGCCGCTATCAAAAAAGTTTAAAGATTGGTAGCGGCATTCTGAGCAGTTATCCGGAATAAAAATTCCGCCAAATGCATGATGTATTAATAAACATTAATGGGTCGTAAGCAATAATTCGTTATCAAAACTGTACATTTGCATAGCATATTATATACATATAACAATAAATATATTATAATTTATGGATAAATACATCATTGGCGAGAACGCTGGTAAAGTTTGGCGTTTATTGAATAGTGACCATCTCCGTAAATGGGAATTTTCAGAGATAAAGAAAATTACAGGGATGGATGATGCCGAGTTGGGTAGTGCTATTGGCTGGTTGGCCCGTGAAGATAAGGTACAATTCGAACTTGAACATCATAACAGTAAGGACGAAAAGGCATACTTGTATCTTATGTTGAATGTATATATTTGACTCCTTCCTATAATGCTGAAAAAAGAAAGAAACCATGCTGATGAAAAACATGATTTCTTTCTTTTCGTTTGGTATAGAACACAATGACGGGACACTTCCATCAATGAGAGACCGAGTTGGAGAAGACATTGATGACGACCACTCCGGCAATAATCAGGACCAGCCCGATGATGGCAGCCAGGTCGAGGTGCTGTTTGAAAACGAAAAAGCCGATAAGCGCGATAAGAATGATACCCACTCCCGACCAAATGGCGTAAGCTATGCCTACCGGAATGCTCTTCAGTACGACACTCAAGCAATAGAAAGCCGCCGCGTACCCCAGAACGGTCAATACGGACGGAACGAGTTTGGTAAACTGTTCGCTCTGTTTCAAGAAAGAAGTGGCTACAGTTTCAAAAACGATAGCCAAAAACAAGATAAGGTAAGTTTTCATTTATCTACATTCATCTTTTGATTTATACGAATCATATTCCGACTCCTGACACGAAAGAACCGGCAAGACAATGCCGCCGTTGCCTCATACGTGTTACTGGTCACGCCGGTAGTCGCTCTTGCTAAAACCGCCGAACACCGCTTTCAGAAGTTTACCCACTACCCAGAACACAACGATTATCAATATTACTTCCATACTACGTTTTTATTTAACCTGTATTAATAAATTAAACATCTGCTGTTTGTTACCAAGAGTGCGAATCCCTTTCAATCTTGTTTTCCGACAGTTAAACCGTTTATAAGCGGTAGTTGCCGCCGCCCTTTTCGTTTTACGGGTTATTCTTCCGCCGGACTGTCGTCCTTTTTCTTTTTCCGGGTTCCCAAGGGGCCGCTGAATTTCCCCCTGTTGAGTTTTACCCCATGCCTGTGGAGCACGCTGAATACCGAACTCCGACTGCTGTACCCGCTTACCGCCATGATGTCCTCGAATGAATGGCCGTTGACATACATGTCAACAATAGTATTTTCCTTGTCGGCCTTATCCATAGCCTTCATCGTTTTCTTCGGAATCTTCGCGTTCTGTTGCAGGTTCAAGACACGTGCGGACGAATATCGCAGTATCGCCACCTCTTCGGGAAGCGCCCCGAACATCTCCAGCACATCGGCAACCGTCGTTTCGGGAAACAGTTTACCCCGTGAGTCGATCCGGTCATGGATGGATATGATGCGTACCACCTTGATACGGCACAACTCAATGAAAGCCGACAGTTCGCGCGACCCTCGGAGGGCATTGCTGAATTTGGCCACCACTACCTCGTCACCCCTTTCGAGGCTCGCCACAAGCTGTTTCCATTTAGGCCGTAGCGCCTCGCTTTCGACCGGTTCCTCTATCACTTGTACACAGCCGTACTTCTGCATCCATTCTTTGTCAGCCTCGAACCCGTCGTAACGATCCGCCTTAAATATGTAACCTACTTTTGCCATCTCATTGTACACTTCTATGATAACAAGTACAAATATAACAGTTTTATTTTAAACTAAACCATACTTTGAACGGAAAATCGAATAAAGCACTTAAATCTCCCGTTTTTTTCACTTGTTTTCATTGAAAATCAAACTATTAAGTGTAATGTTAAAAATAGCTTATAAAACAAATTTCAACACTTGCCATCTTGAAAATAATACTTAGATTTGCGCTGTAAAATTCAAAATTGAACAATGAATAGTAGAAAATCATACTTAAAAATCATACTTCCCATTGCTGGACTTTCTGCCGCTTCGATTGCCGTTTTCACATTCCCGTCATGCGACAGTCCGAACGGCAAATCACTGGCGGAACCCCAAGACACGCCTGCCGGTCTGTACAGAGAGTACCTCTCCGAGATACGCAAGTCCCAAGAACTTTCCTTTGAAGAGCTGACTGTATGTATCGGGGAATGGCAAACCTTGAAAGATTCCGTGGCTGCAGCCATTCGGCAGGACACGGCCCGTCAGGCCCATTCCGGCACACGGGAAGAATGTCGTCTGTTACACGACTCCATTTGCTCGGAACTTTCCCGGTTGGCCCTGTCGAAACCGCGCACCTACAAGGAAGTGTTGAGCTTAAAAGAGCGGTTCTCTCCCTATGCCGGAGACGTGGAACTACACCGTTCCGCCGAGGAGATCCGCCCGTTTTTCGCAGCGCTGGATAAACGGCCTGCCTACCGTGGCAACAAGGAGCAAACGCTGTCGGCATATCGTAAGTTGCTTGCCGGAACCCTGAACAACGGCATACACGACAGTCGTGACCTCAAGAGATTCATCGAGAAAGAAGACGCCGTTTTTCGCGCTTTTCTGTCCGGTCTGCACGATTCCGGCAGTGCAAACATGGCCGACATTACCCGCGACACGGAGAAGTGCTGTTCCGAGGTGTTTCTCGCTGCCGGACGCAAAGAGATTACCTACAAGGAGGCCCTGATATACATGGCCCTGCGTGCCGACCGCCGACTGATACAGAACGTGCGTACCTGTCTCGACGACATACATCGGGGCGAAATCGCGACACCCGAACAGGCGCACGCCTACATCTGGATGATACTCCAGCCCTACGCTTCCTTGGACGGCCTCTGTATGACGCTTCTTTCCCCAGAGGATAAGAAAGCCCTCGACCGGATTGCGACCGAAACACCCGGCGCTTTCGAGACACTGCGTAAAATCCTGTCGTCAGAGAACAACCGGTTGGACGAGCTGCCCGGTATGCTCATGGAGATATTCATCGCCTCTTTGTAAAAGCCTATTCATAAAATAAACGATATATGATTATGTTACGACACTTTCTGGATGACTTCATGTCGTTCGTACCCCTGCAAATGCCGCAGCTTCTCAATGTGGCGACAATGGAGGAGCCGCAGTTTTACGGCGACTACGTTCTGCTCACGTTCCCGTTGCGGGACCCCTATGATTTGGAGGAGGTCATGGACATATTCGAGGACGACATGGAGCTGATCACGCTCTACCACCATGTGCCGGTCGGATTGGAAAAATCCGGTCATAGCACCTGTGCCTACTCCAATCCCGCTTTCGGACAAATGTTCAAGATGAACGCCCGGACAGACGCGGACGGTAAGGTAAACCGCGTCATCGCGACCGTTTACGATTCGTTGGAACTGATGTACGGCGACCTGTCTCTCGACTTGAAACTCCACACCGGAAACGGCAGCTTCAAGTACAAGAAGGAGCTGGAAGACGTGCTGTTGGATTTCATGTAAAACAGTTCCTATGCGAAACACGATATATCGCCAGATGATTTTCTGCATCGACACATACCGCACATGGATAGAGGTGGCCGATGACAACCTCTACAAGGAGCACGTCATTCCGAGGAACAACCGGACCGATTTCCTGGTTTCCCGCACGCTGGTACTGCGTGCTTGCAAACCGCATGGCACATACGACCGGGGCATGACGTGGACGATTCCGGAGCATGATCTGGACGCGGCACTGGCTACATACCGCAAGCAGAACGGCATATTCAAGTCCCGGATGAAGAAAGGCGCATCGTCCCTGACAGCTGAAGACACCGAGAACATTATCCGCTTGGCCACCCACGGGATTGTCCGCTTGGAACTCGTGGTACGGCCCGTTCACATACCTTCAAAACCCTATTACCTGTTATGACTTGGATTATATTACAGTTTGTGTTTCTTGCAATGCCTGTCGTCCTTCCGGCACTGTTGTACAGGAGCAGACGTTACTTCATGGCAAAATTCTACGATAAAATGATATGGAGCGAAAAGGCCCGCAGGTTGTACACCCATGTGCTGCTTATCGTATTGCTCCTCTTCCATTATGTCTATACGAGCGGACACCCCGGCGAGTTCGGTGTTGTGCCATCCACCATTGTGTGTGCCGCATGGGCCTCTTTCCGGCGGGCGGACCGATGGATGCGCTGTTTGCTCGACCGGCCGAAACGTTTCGTCTGGTTTGCGCTCTTGGCATTGGTCATCGGCTTCGTGCCGCATCTGTACACGATGTCCGTAACCATCGCCTTTATTCTTTTGGCTGCCCTGTTCTACCCGTCGGCAAGGGTCATGTCCGAAAGGACAGACATGCGCAAATTCCTCGAATGGCTGGAATATCCCGGAGCATTAGCCGACAGTTATCATAGTATCATCACGCAAGACTGCCATGATAATGCGGATAATGGCAGTCCATACAATCCGCACGATATGAATCATCAAAAACAGAACGAAAATGAGAAATAGAAATGAAGCACCCGCCACCATACTGGCCAACACGGAAGTGTTCGACTATCTGAAAGAAAAAGTCGGCGAGCGGAAAACAAGAACAGAAGCCTACTGCGACCTGTTGGATAAATCGCTGGCAGGTTTCGTCTCCCCGTTTTTAAGGAAACAAGACTACGACCTCGGTCCCTGCCAGTGCCATGTGACCGTTTCCGACCTTGCATCCGAGTGGCATTGGCACCGCGCCACCGTCCGCTCGTTTCTGGACACGCTCGAAGCATTCGGGCAGTTGGAACGTATCCGGCTGGCGAAAAGCGTCATCATTACCATGCACCTGCGAATCGGCACGCCTGACATGCCGGACAGTGGGCAGAAAGAAACGGACTTTGCCACAAGAATACAAGGAATATTGTACGATTGGGTGATTGGCAAAGCAACTTCTTTCGATGTCGGCAAATCATGCGGACAAATCATGCGTCAGACCTTGGCGGAGATAACCGGACAGGACAGCCGGGCCTATCCGGACAACCATTCCGGCACGACATCCGTGCATACCCTCCGATCAGAAGAACAATTGCGTGAGACCGTTTTGGAGTGTATCGCCCATGCCGCCCTATGGCGGGTTCTGCGCAAGTCGAGATTCGACGACGGCTCACCGCTCGTGCAGTTCTTCCGGTCCGATCTCGGTGGGGAATGGGCGGCGTTCATCGAAGCCTCGAAAGAGCTTGCAGAGCTTGTTATCGACGGAAAGCCGGATGGAACGGATTTCGGTATGGACGAAGAGACGGAACGCCTCGAATCGCTTCGTAAACCCTTTCTATCGCTTTTAGCGAAGGCGCAGGAAGAAAGTTGAACAGGGATTCGCAGACAAAGATTGTATAACCACGGGCAATTCTCCCCGGTTCAGGTTCAAATATCCTTCCAGTTATAGCAGGCATCCGGGCTTGCCCGTCTGCCACTGAACAAAGGGAAGGGGGAGCCTAATACCCCGACCGACATTCGTCGGTGGGAAGGGTGTCCGTACAAGCAGCAAGCTGGGGACACGGGGGATTGTCCGAAATAACACGGAAGCAGTATGGCAAATGCAAAACAGGTTCTTGACGTTCAAGTGTCGAAAGGAATCACCGCCGCCCAAGGCAACGAACATCTGCGCAATCGCAGCAAAGAGGCAGAGAAGTACGCCATGAGTAAGGGCAACTACGATCCCACTCGCAAACATCTGAACTTCGAGATTGCGTCCGGAGGCAAGATACGCCCTATTGACACGAGCCGTAATATCCCGGAACGGATGGCGGACATATTGGGCCGTCGCGGAATAAAGGACCCCAACGAGGGACTGATCGAACCGAAATACCGCACGGTGGTAAACATCATCTTTGGAGGTTCGCGGGAGCGGATGCACGAACTCGCATTCGGTACGCAGAAGGTGGATTTTGAAAAAGGTGCGGACAATACCAGCATCAAAAGGAAGAGCGACATCGAACGTTGGGCAAAGGATGTCTATTCATTCGTTTGTGGCAGATACGGAGAGCAGAATGTTGCCGCCTTCATTGTACACCTCGACGAGTTGAATCCGCACGTGCATTGCACGCTTCTGCCAATCAAAGACGGGAAGTTTGCGTACAAGGAGATATTCGCCGGAAAGGACAAGTTCGAATATAGTGCGAGAATGAAACAGCTCCATACGGACTTTTTCGCCGAGGTCAACACGAAATGGGGAATGGCGAGAGGCCGGAGCGTCGCCGAGACCGGCGCACGGCACAGGACGACGGAAGAATACCGCCGTATGCTCTCGGAAGAGTGTACAACTATCGAGGAGAATATTGACCGCCACCAAAAAGTGCTTTCCGATCTTCATTCGGATATACGGCTGGCAGAGCGCAGGGTAAAGGGTCTCACTTCAATGGTGGAAAACCTGCGACGAGAGAAATCCGAAAAGGAGGCCCAACTGGCAGCACTCGAAAATGACATGAACTCCCGAAAAGACGATGCCTTGGCCATATCCGCCGAGAAAGAGAAACTCGAAAAAGAACTGGTCGCTATCCAAGGGAAACTGGCAGACAAACAGGAGAAGTTACAGACTGCCGACCGACAGCTTTCCGACCTCAAAGAGAATATGGATGCCATTCAGGAACGCACGGAACAGCTTAAGGAAGAAGCCTACGAATACACCCGTGATGTACATTCCAAAGTGGACAGCCTGCTCAAGGATGCCATGCTGGAAAACATGGTCGATGAGTGGCGGGAACTGTCGGCACGTATGAAGCCCTCCGAACGGCAACTGTTCGATGGCACCCTCGTGCGCTCCGTGGCAGAACAAGGCACGGAAGTCATGCACTGCGCCACACTGTTGTTCCTCGGCATGGTCGATGATGCCACTACATTTGCCGAAACACGTGGCGGAGGTGGTGGCGGCAGTGACCTCAAATGGGGACGCGATGACGACGAGGACAACCGGGCATGGGCGCTCCGCTGCATGAGAATGGCGAGCCGCATGATGCGTCCGGCCATCGGCAAAAAGCCCAAACGATAAATGGCAAAGATTGCCTGAAAACTGAATAGATTACAATTAAAAAATTGGAATTATGACAAAGAATATCATCTTTATCTTTGCGGCGTTCTGTACGCTGCAAGCCCGTGCGGATGTACAACCCACGGAGAAGGATACTGTACGCTGCATGTTCCGTTACGATGACACTGAACTGCTGCAGCCGTTACAGCCCTCATATCTTGACGGAGTGGTCGTCCCGGCACGGGGAAACGGCAACTGGTTCGTCAGTATCGCCGGAGGCACGACGGCCTTTCTCGGCACCCCGCTTGGCTGCGAAGACCTGTTCGGGAGGTTGAAACCCTCGTATAGCCTTGCCATTGGCAAGTGGTTCACCCCGTGGGTAGGCGCACGCATAAATTATAGCGGCTTGCAGTTCAAGGACGGTACGCTGGCCGTGCAGGAATACCACCACCTCCATGCGGATCTGCTATGGAATGTGCTCGGCGGCAGTTATTCCCGTCAGGAACAGGTACGCTGGCATCTGGCTCCCTTTGCCGGTATCGGGCTGCTGCATCATGCGACCAACGGGCATAACCCGTTTGCAGTCTCTTATGGTATACAGGGGCAGTACCGGATTTCCAAAAGGGTAAGCGCCCTCGTGGAACTCTCCGGCGCAACCACTTTCCAAGATTTCGACGGGTATGGTAAGGAGAACCGTTTTGGTGACCACATGTTATCGCTTACCGCCGGATTTTCTTTTCATATCGGCAGGGTCGGTTGGAAACGCGCCATAGACCCAAGTCCTTATATCCGCCGCGATCAGTGGCTTGTCGAGCGCGTAAATGCTTTGTCGGAAGAGAACCGTCTTTATGCAGGGCAGCATGACAGAGACCGACGGACACTCGCTGAGCTGAAAAAGATTCTGGAAATCGAAGGATTGCTCGACAAGTACAGCCATCTTTTTGATGACGACGATGCATTCGACGGCAACCGTTATCCCAAAAACAATTACAGCGGTCTGAACTCGCTTCAAGCGAGACTTAAGAACCGGAAGTGGGACGGGAAATCTCCCTTGGATGGGAAGGGTACACAATCTGCCGACACAATTCCCCTTTGTGCGGGTCAAGACACACTCTGTATGCAATATTTGGCTCGTATGCAGAACGGAAAAGAGTGTATCGGCTCACCCGTGTATTTCTTCTTCCAACTCAATACGGCGCGTCTCACGGATACCTCCCAGACGCTTAATCTCGACGAGTTGGCAAGAGTAGCGAAGAAGTACGGGTTATCGGTAAGCGTCATTGGTGCAGCTGACAGTATGACCGGAACAGCATCCGTAAACAATGTCTTGAGTGCATCAAGAGCCGATTATATCGCTGAAGAATTAATCAAACGTGGGGTGTCGGGCGACAAGATAACCAAAACTCACCAAGGCGGCATTTCCGATTATGCGCCCAATGAGGCCAACCGCCATACAAAGGTTATGCTGCATCTCAAATAATACTTTTTGTTCATACGATATAAAAACATTTTTTTTCGTTTATGGAGAGCCTGTCTGTGAAGATCGGCTCTCTTTTTAAACGGAAATCTGACTGTTTGATATTTTCTAATCGGTAACGAACATCGTAATTATTTATTATATACTATCTTTGCATTCAGTCTTTTACCGGTATAATTCATGAACATGCAAAACTCTTATCTGACCTCGAAGCCGCACTACGAGATTCTGGACGGACTGCGCGGTGTGGCGGCTGCTATGGTAGTGGCCTTTCATCTGCTGGAAGCGCATTCCGGCGGCAACCATCTGAACCAGATTATCAATCATGGCTATCTGGCAGTCGATTTCTTCTTCATGCTTTCGGGTTTCGTCATCGGCTACGCATACGATGACCGTTGGAACCGGATGAGCACGGGAACCTTCTTCAAGCGTCGTCTTATCCGGCTACAGCCTATGGTGATCATGGGGAGTATCGTGGGAGCCGCGCTCTTTTGGTTTCAGGATGCCCCCTGTTATCCGGCAATGGAGGGCGTGTCCGCCGGTGCGGTGCTGCTGGTCATGCTGCTGGGTTGTACGTTACTGCCTCTGCCGCTGAAGTGGGACGTCCGGGGATGGATGGAAATGCACCCGCTGAACGGGCCGGCATGGTCGCTTTACTACGAATACATCGGCAACATATTGTACGCCTTGTTCATCCGCAAGTTCAGCAAGACGGCATTGACTGTCCTCGTGGCGATAGCGGCGTGCTTCACGGTACACCGCTGCCTTACCGCACCTGCCGGCGACATCGTGGGCGGATGGGCTTTGAACTGGGAACAGCAGTACGTGGGACTGGTCCGGCTGATGTACCCCTTCTTTGGCGGACTGCTCCTGTCCCGGCTTGGCTGGCTGATACGCACCCGCAAGAATGCTTTTGGGTGGTGCAGCCTGATGATAATCGCCGTGCTTTCCGCGCCCCGTATCGGTGGGGAGGACGGGTATTGGATGAACGGGCTTTACGAGGCTTTCTGCATCATCTGCATTTTCCCGGTTATCGTCTCGATGGGAGCGGGAGGCAGGATAACGGGCAAACGCTCCGCTGCCGTATGCAAGTTTCTGGGCGACATATCCTATCCCGTCTATATCACCCACTATCCGCTGGTCTATATTTATACGGCATGGGCGTTCAACCGTCAGGCGACACTTGCCGAAGGCCTTCCTTACATGCTGCTCACGTTCGTCGGGGCGTTCGCGCTTGCCTATGCCTGCCTGAAGTGCTATGATCTCCCGGTGCGCAAATGGCTCACGGAACGTTTCTTGAAGAAGAAATAAAAAGCGGTAAAGAAATCCTATATTTATTATCGTATTTCTGTCGGATGACAGATAAAGTTCCGACGCCGAAGGTGTTTTGCGGACGACACAATCAGATAACGCGAACCCAAATGTCTATTACTGTTTCGCTGATAGAAGAAAAGCCCCTTGATGCCTTTGCCATAGGTTTGAGGGGCTTTTGGGGAGGCTACAAACCTCTTTTTGTTGAATAGGTTCTTTTGATATTGTCACACCTTTTTCTATCCCGACCGACGTATAAAACGTGCGTGTGCATGTCGGTTGTACAGGCCAAAGACATACCGGGAGAATAAAAACAGCACTGCCCGCCTGTAGAGGGGTTTCCTACAGACGGGCAGTGAGTAAGACACGGAATTAAAGTTTGGCGGTTGTCACTGGATAGTTACGCCACTGGGCGGTACGTAGGCTGCACGGATGCGGAGAGGTCTATTGATGCGGGGTGCTTTACCGGTAGTGCCGTTATCATTCGTGTATATATCGTCCCAATCACTTTCTGCATAACCACCGTCTGGCAGGGCCTTGGTGGCACGGGCATAGCTGGTGCTCTCTGGATAGATATACGCAGGCCATATTCCTGTTCTATCTTTTGCTGCCGCCGATGACCAGTAGAAATTGTTCTGGAACTCCGTGTATGTATTGTAATAAGAGGTAAGAATACTTTCCAGTTGGGAGATACCGGGCAGGAACCAACCGGAAGAATTGCTCATGCCCTGTACGGCTCCATTGGCATTGCGCTTGTTCTTGTTATAGCAATATTCCGCCGCTGAGCGGGGTTTTTCGTTCAGGTTCATTTCTGATTGTCCAGCTTGGGTAATAATGCGCCGGGTAGCTGCCGCCCCATGTTTGTTTCCTTCCGTCCATTCGTTATTTAGCGGACCTCCGATGTATTCACCATTACAACCCCATTCCAAACCGTCATAGATATAATCCCCTTCAAACTCGTTCAGGGGGTCGTAATGGGATATATATTCCTCATAGGCTTCCACGTAGATAGTGCCTTGAAGTCTGCCTTCATAATACCACTGTACCGGCAACAGACCGTGCTGTACGATTTCAATGGTACGGGTACGTGGCGTCTGCGTGTTGTTGTCGGTGTACGAGATGTTGACGGTGGCGGTGCGGTCTTTCGTGCTTAGGTTTTCGTCCAAGTAGAAATAGATGCGGTCACGGCTCCTGCTGATGGTGTATTCGGTGTTTTGGGCAAGGGTGTTGGTCACCAAGTCCGTGGTGAAGTATTTGCGTTTGCCGTTTCCCGCAGTCCATTTCTGTCCGGTCGCCAAATGGGTATCTGTACTCATGTCGGCAGAGAGTGTTCCATTCTCCATATTTTCGGCTGGCACACGTTCCATGCGTATCCAAGTGTGACTTTCCGGGTCGGCTATGCTGACTTTCATCTTTGGATTCTCATCTTCCTCGAAGAGGTACACGTCCAAAGGTGTGATACAGAAGTGGGCGTCGTGGTCACGCTCGCGCAGCATGGACAGGTAGAACGGGTTGTTCTGCTCGGTGATGTTGACGCGGGCATCGAAGGTGATGTGGTCCGGGTTGTTGCCCACATGGGTCAGTCCGCTGATGACGATGTTGTTGGCGTAGTGCCTGTTGCGTATCACCTTGAAGTCATTCACCGGGTTGCCTCCGAGATAGAAGGTATATTCGGCCTCGATGGTGGTGTTATCCTGATTTGCGGGCAGGGAGGGGTCGCCGTTATAGGTAGTGTAGTAGGCTCTCATCTTGAAATAGGTAGCCTTACTGTTTTCGCCTACAAGTCTCGGCTTCCACCGCTGCTTGTCAACATCGTCCTCTACTCCAGCCGGATACTGATAGTTTTCCGGATCTTCGTCCGGTTCAATCATGTTCTCGAACATGTAGAAGGTCAGGGAGGCGGCCCCGCCGTGGTTGTAAACGACGGCATCGCTCTGTATGTTTTCTACATTGCGGTATGGCTCATCGGTAGTCAGGCTGGTCTGGCCATCGGCAGGCTCGGTCAGGGGTACGGCGGTAGGCATGTTGTACACGCCCCATTCCGCAATGGAAAGGCGGGGCAGTTGTCCGCTCTCGTCCGAGTGGTCGGAATCGATACTGATGTTGATGTCGATGCGGGCCATCAGTGCCTTGAGCTGCATCGTGAGGCTTCCCTTCTCGGTGAGGTTCACGGTCGCGCTCTTGCCCGCCATCGGCATTCCCGTGCTGGGCAGGGTCGTGATGTCATCGCGGGTGTTAGGAGTATAATTGGCAGGATCGTACACGAACGCTTCGAGCAGCTCCTTGGGCTTTTTCCCGTCTTTGCTATATTGGGGGAAATTATCGGGATAACCGTCGCCGTTGGCATCAGTTACCACCTCCGGAGTCACGTTGGCCAAAGCGTAGATGGTAGTTTTTTTTGCGAGTGCCGGATCTTTAAACACGTCCGTAGGAATGCTGACATTGGTCGTATTCGCCGACGGAGCCATATACGGCGAGAATACTTTCGTGTTGCTCGATTCCAGATAGTCGCCGTTTTCGTCGAAGAAGAACAGGTAGAGCTGGTTGATGCGCTTCTCCTTGTCGTCCTTGGCGATGGCCGAGCGGGTGACGACTTGCTGCGGCAGCATGTTCTGGCAGACGGCCTCGATGGTGAATCCGTCGCCGGGCGGAACGGTACCGCCGCCAAAGTCCTCCTCCGTGGTGCAGGCTGCCGGCAAGAGCATGGAGGCCACCGGCAGGAAATAATAAAGTATCTTTTTCATCTTTATGCTGTTTTCGGTTGTTGTTTTATTGGATAGAGACGTCGCTGTCGCCCCCGTCTTCCCAGAACTCGTTATCGGCGGCAATAAAGTTCAGCGCGAAGGTTTCGCCCACGAAGTTGAGCTGCGCCGTATAGCGGACACCCGCACGGGGCTGGAACTGTGTCGGACGTTCGGCTGTAGCGGTCTTATCCGCCCCTTTGTAGGTATATTCGACGGAAACCTCCACGTCCTTGCCGAAATAAGTGCCGTCCGTGGCGTTGCTCAACAGAAGCAGGTGCTTGTCGCCTATCGGGCTGACGGAACTGTTGGGAGCTACTGCAAGCCCTGTCTCGTTGTTATATATCTCGTATGTGCCGGGATAGGTGCCGCTGTAGGTGTAGAATCCCTCTTCGTTGGTATTCTTGCTGAAATCGATGGTAATCGAGCGGGTGAAGTGGCCCGACAAGGTAACACGCTTGACGGTAACAGTTTCCTTCTTTTCATCTCCGTAATTGTAGTTGTTCACGGCGAAGCCCAAGCCCGTCATGATGTGGCTGAAATTGAAGCCCACGTTCCCCGTGGTACGCAGGTGGTTATAGACGACGGAAACCATCGCGTCGGGTGTCTGCATGTCGTTCAACGTGGTAGTCGCTACATCGCCCGTCTCGCCGAACGGCATGGTGAACGTCAGTTTCGGCACGCCCCGTGTGGTGGCGCTGGCGGGACTTTCCACTGTAAAACCGTCCTTCGGGTAATAGGCGAAAAAGGTGTACCGATAGCTGTCGGGGGAGGTCGCCGCCGGATTTTCCGTCGTGTTGTACCATTTTCGCGGGCCGCCACTGTTATTATAGTCATAAGTGCAGGCCGAGCCGTTGTAGGTGACGGCTTGATTGAAGAACACGTCGGGGAAGGCGTTGCCGCTCTTGTTACCCCAGTTCGCGCTGCCCGATGCCCAGTCCTTTTCGGTGTTACTGCCACGCTGATAAGGCACGCAGTAGCCCAGTACGCCGAACGTGCCGCCGGTGGGGAATGCGTCGTGGAACGTGCTCCGGGTGAGTTTCTCCACGGTAATGACCGGGGCGGCAAAGTGGATGGCGTCGGGACTGTCGGCTTCGGGCTGCGCCCATTCCTCCTGCTGGCAGGCGGAGCAGAGAAGCAGGAGAGCCGGAAGTATGTATCGTTGCTTCATTTGGATGTTCATTTTATCGTCAAGTTACAGATAGCTTATAATTGGGTTATTGGGTCACGTCGATGGTTACGTTCCCGCCTATGGCGTCGCTCCATGCGTTGACCGTGGGCGGGTCGAACACGATATAGCCTCCGCCGGTGAGGGTGAACGAGTAACGGTAATGGTTCGCCGCCTCCCACATGCTCACGGTGGTGGCAGGCAAGGTGTAGGAAGCGGTCTTTCCCCTCTCGGCATCGGTATCGTAGGTGACAGTCAGTTTCACCCCGTCCGTGAGCGATTGCGGAATGAGTAGCAGGTCGCCCGACACGTCCGCATTTCCGGCTGGAGTTACGGAAGTCTCTTTCTCCACGCTGACGGTTCCCTCTGCCGTGTTGCTCCACAGGGGTTCCTTGCCGCTGTCGTAATCTCCCTTGACATCCAGCCCCTCAAGGGAGATGGAATGTACCGTGGCGTTGCCACCCTCACTGCGTGCCGCAAAGGTGATGCGTGCCAGCAAATGTTGGAATTTGAGGGCTACCGGACCGGGAGGCTCTGTCTGGCCTGCCATGACGGAGATACCCGTCTTTTTCGCCGTCATCAGGTCGTGTCCTTTCGTGGCGTCGAAGCCCTTGACGGTAAATGTGCCGTCCGTGCAGGTGGCGGAGGACACGGCATCGCCCAGCGTTTCCACAGACGGATAAAGGGCGTAGAAGTCGTAGGTATTACCGGGGAGCCAGTATCTCGTGCCCTCGTAACCCCACATGCCGGAAACGTATGTCACTTTTTCGGCGTTAAACACGCTCGTGGCCGTACCGCCCGTTCCGTCGGTGTAGTTCCCCCATACGCTGAACGAGTTTCCATCGGTCAACATTCCGTCCGCGTCGTCGATGGCGGCCCGTGTCACGGCGGGACCGGCAAAACGGATCGCCCCGCTGTTGCCGCTTGTTTCCATGTCCGGGCCCGTGCTTTCCGTACAGGCTCCCAGCAGGCAGGCGACAGCCGGTATGAACAAGGTTTTGAATAGGTTGTTATTCATAATCATACATTGTTTCTTTATATCCGGTTATTTCTGACGCTACCGGTAGCGTAAATAAGGAGCAACACTCCCGTTAGTGGCTATGAGGGGACATTCAACCCCTCATAGCCTGATGTGATGTCTTTTCGGCTATTGATGCAAGCGATTACTCTCCGGCGTTTTCCGGGGTTACATCACTATTTGATGCGTCAGCCCATTCATCTACATCAATAACTTTGAACTCAATTACCTGCTCCTTCAACTCCGGATCAATCGTGCTACCGTTGATTTCTACTGTATAGTTATATTTGAAACCTTCAGTCCATTGGTTCTGTACTGTGCCGCTAACATCGCCTTTATATGCCAATTTTCCTTTGAACTGATTTTCACTTAATTGTTTATTTGCTGCATCATAGAAAGTTGCGGTAAAGGTTACTTCCAGATTTTCGTTGCTTTGTGGAATGACAAAGCAGGTCGTAGTGTGGGTAGCGTCCTTAAATTCTTCGGCAATATCCCCTAATGCTCCGAAATCATAGTCCTCTGTTGAAACACTTTGAGTAGTCCAATTGATATCTGGTTTCCCGCTTTCGGCATAAGTCGCTGTAACATTAGTTGTTTTTACTGCATTCACCTTGATGTCGGAGATTTTCATGGTGTAGTCATAAGCGTCCGTGTTCTTGAACGTGAACTTCACCTGCGACAACATATGGTAGAAAGATAAGTTTACCGGACCATTATTAGCTTCTTTTGCAGTCACCTCTTGGGGTATAGCCACAATCAAATCTTTCGTATTGTCTACCGAGTAATTTGGGAATGTCAACACTCGAGAGGTTGCATTAAACTCTGCATTCTCAATTTTATTACCACCATTGGAGTAAGCGCCAAAACGGTACTTCTTGCCATTTATCCAATAAGCAGTCTGTGTGGGATTCCAAACCGTCCCCTCCGCTCCTACAGTGCCTCCGTCTACCTGAACATTGGTATATACGGAAGTCCATGAATCATCATAGTTTCCGAATACGAAGAACTTCTGAAGATTCTGCTCCGTTGTTTCAGTCACACTACTTCTCGTTGAATGGTTCACGAAAGTTCCGAACTGGATCGCCCGGCTCTGCGGCATATCCACAACTTCTTCGTTCGTACAGCTTGCCAGTGCTGCTACAGCCACTCCAAGCACAAAAAAACTTTTCTTCATAAGATGTAAAAAATTAAATTAAAAATTTGGTTATTTAGTACCTGTTGTTTTATTCGTTTCAGTCAATGGGCAGCGGTATGTCCACCCATTCTCCCCAGCCGTCCACATCTACGTCAAAGCTGCCTCCGCCTTCCAGCCCCTCGTCGTTGGAAATCGACAGCCCGCTCACGACGATAACGCCACCCCGTGGTTGTCCTTTCACTTGGTCTGTGACATCGAACTCGAAGGTCTTGAACTTGCCGTTCACCATTCTCACCTCCAAGTTCAGGCTGTACCTTCGCCCGTCCGTACCGTTTCGTCCGTAATGTTCACCCGGATAGTCGGGTACGCCGAACGACTGTACCAGCGCTTCCGCTCCGTAATCTTCCAGCGTACAGTCGAACATTACCGTGGCTGCGGTTTCTCCGGTATGCCCATCGTTCAGATAGACCGTTTCGGCCATGCCTGCCAAGGCTCCGCGTGCCAAGGCCACGTATTGTTGTCCGCTTTCGAACTCGTAACGTATCATATAGGTGTAAACCAATGGACGCAAGGTAACCGGCAGCTCCGTCGGGGCAAGTGTTTTTTCTGCCGTGTATTCTTCCATGTATGCCCCGTAAAGCATGTCGGGCTGGTTCACGGTACGTTCCCCCGCGTGCAATTCATGGAAAGAACTCCGGGTCACGCCGCGTGTGGTGGCTGTGGCGGATTCCGAAGCGGCCACGCCATCGAACACGATATATTCCGTATCATTGTTGTAGAACAACAGTTCGTGCGTGCCTTCCGGCATGGCGATCCGTCCTCCTTCATCGGGCAGATTGCTCTCTATACGCTGTCCGTCGCTGGTATAGACTTGGACACGTATTCCGTCGGCCGGAGCAGGACACAAATCTTCATAGTCGTACTTCCAGTCCTCTTCCCACAATTTTTCCCAGTCATAGGCGTAAGTACGTTCCCATTCCTGTTCCCAGTCGGAAGAGAGATTCACCTTCACGGAAAGACCATGCTCGTCGTGGTCGTAACACAGGTCTTTCCGGCAGCTCGTGGAAAGGAATGTCAATCCTGCAAACGTAAGCCCCATGAGGGTATATCGTAGCGTTGCTTTCATCGTGCGCCTCCTTTCTTTTTATCGGTATCCCACAACCGCCACACAAGGGCAAACTTCAGTTTCAACGGACCGAAGTAATTCATTCGGTTTGTCTGCTGGTACACGTAGTGCCCGTCGATGGGAAGATATTCTTCGTACTTGCTGTGCATGTACCCCAGACCGATACCGGCTTCCAGCGAGAGCCGCCGTCCGATGGGGAACATGTAGCCGTAGCTGACACCCACCATTTCGGCCTCGCCCTGATAGCCCTCTTTGCCGTTTTCAAGGTCGTACCACGTGAAGCCGCCGAACACGCCGAGGTAGTGGCCGTGCCACGGGCTGCCTTGCTTCTGTCCGAACCACCAGCGTCCCTCCGGGCTGATTGTAGCTACTTGGTAACATTTGTGCTTGCCGTCATTATTCCACCATGCCATGTCGCCTTCGAGGTTCACCGTCCAACGGTCGGCGATACGGTACTCCACTTCGAGCGAAGGCATCAGTATCGCATCGTAGAGCAGGTTGGTCTTAACGGCCAACCGCTGTACTGTCGGTCTATGCGGTTGCACGGTCGCTTCCTTCCGCACCGTTGCCGGCTCGGAGGCCGGTTCCGCCACGCTATCGGGTTGCAGGGCCGGTTCCGGCTCTTTCACTTTCGTCTCTTTTTGGGAAATGACTTTTACGGGCGGTTCGGGTTTCCGGTAGCAGGCCACCGAGAGGCTGGAGCGCAGTTCGGGAAAGAAATTCTCCAGCATGTAGGTGTACGGCATACCGCCCCGCAGGTCCATGAGCTGTTTCTTGCGTCCGTCCACTACGCGACCTGCCTTGTCGAACACCCATACGGGCGTATGGTCAAGGATATGCAGCACCTCTTCCTTGTATAATATGTCCGAGGCGGCGACCATTTGGCGCAGCATGTCCCACGCAATACCTTCTCCATGTATGCAGATCAAACTGTCGGGGATTCCGGCGTGGCGCACGAGATAGGATTTCAGGGAGTCGGCCCTGCGCTCTGACAGCACCCCGTTGAGACGGTTCACACCTTCGGGCGATGCCCACGAGCGTATCACGACGCTTTCAAGGCGGTCCGCACCGTGTTCTTCACGCAGGGTGCGGATAAAACGCTCCAGTTCCGCGCGGTTGTCCCGGAAGAGCATGTCCACTTCCCTGTGGCCCTGCCGGTAATGGATACGGGCCGAGTCCAACTCTTGCGCATGAACATACCCGCCGCAGAATAAAAGAAATAATAACAGTATTCGTTTCATTGTCATAATTCTGTCTATGCCAATTTATTTATATCAGCTATTTATTCAATCTCTGTACGTTTGTCCGTGCCGTGCTTCTTTCTTTAGAGGTAAAAAAGCACCGAACCAACAAATAATCAGCCGGATAACTGTCAGTTATGCCGATTTATTTGTTGGTTTAATCGTTGGTTAAATCGTTCGTTAAAAAGACTATCGGAAAAAAGGTCGTATTATTCGGACACTCCGGGAAAATTTGTCCTACTCAAAGAACTGAAACGCAATTTTTTGCAGATTTTTTTTGTGGATAATTCGTGTTTTTGTAATTTTGTGGCTGAAAACGAACGATTAAACCAACGATTTAACCAACGTAAAATCATACCCTCCGTTTTTGCAACTCCCCTTTCCGTCTTATCTCTTTCTCTTTCATGGCCTTATCTATTTCCTTATAGCGGCTACGGAATTTCATGAATGTATCCCGCGAAATGTCGAAACGCCTGCATATATCGGCAATCGTACAGTTCCGCTTCAACATGCCAACGATGACCTTTCGGTTTTCGATCAGCACGTTCATTTTCGTGTAGCTGCCTTTTTTCCGACCAAGGACGACACCCTCGGCTTTCCGGAGGGCGAGAGCCTCCTTCGTGCGCATCGAAATCAGGTTGCGTTCAATTTCCGCTACCAGACCGAACGCGAAACAAAGTACCTTGCTGTTGATGGAGTTGTCGAACGAATACCCCTCCTTGGTTGTGTAAAGGTTGATTCCCTTCTCCAGACACTTGCCCATGATGGCCATGAGGTCCGTCAGCGTGCGGCTTAGCCGCGAAACTTCCGTGACAATCAGCGTGTCGCCCCGTTTCATGCGCCGTATCAGTCCCCCTAATTTGCGGTCGCACCCCTTCTTCTTGCCGCTGGCGACCTCCGTCACCCACTGGCTGACGGAAAGATTTCTACTGTCGGCGAAACGCCGGATCTCGTCTTGTTGGTTAGCCGGGTTCTGTTTGCCCGTGCTGACCCTTAAATAACCTATTATCATAATCCTTAATTATTTTACGGGAGCGACATTGCCCCCGTCCGGTATAAATAAGGCATGATGGTTCGAAATGAAAGGATTCTGTACATAATTGTATGCGTAACATTTTATTCTTCAACTATTTTAATGTCTTTTCGGAATCTCGTCGGGAAAAACTGGCACGTATGTTTTCTCCGGACAGGCCGTAAGCTCGTGAAAAACATAAACCGTTACGGAGGAAATGCCTCATTCGTGGAACTGCATGAAGTCGGTGCCTATGACAACAGCCATTCTCTGATGCCGGATTTGAAGGGGCAACGAATGGACCGGATGCCCCAAATGGTTGGACGAGCAATGCTGAAATCGAATGATATGCCGAAAAATAAAGAAAAATGCGGTCTTCTCGACAGTAAGCAAGAAGCCGCATTTGTAATAAGTACCCCGATTTCTGTAAGAACGCTTTGTCCGGAAGTTGTCCGTTGAATAGGTTGTGCTTATTTCAATGATTTGCGTAGCAACGGAAGGCGTTTCAGTATATGGCCGATAGAAAGGACAGTTGTAACGATTCCTGCCCAAAAATGACATTGCCCGACCGGGGAACCTGCTCCTTCTATGCCTAACAGGGCAAATCCGGTCAGAACCACGGACAGGAACAGGACCGACAGTACCGCCGTGACCTTGCTTTTCCGGCCTATTCCGTTCTTGGCAGTTCCCTTGTACCAGCCCCAATGCGTCGCTATATGAAATATGGAGGCCATGAGGAACAGCAGGCTCGTCAGGACATGGAAAACTGCCCAATTATGCCATACCTCGTGATTGCCTTCATAGTCGGCCACATGCAATTCGATTCCGGAGTATGCGGACAGGACAAACACGGGAATCAGGCTCCAGTCTATTATAAAAATCTTTTTCATCTGTCTTTCGGTTTTAATAGATGCGGCAAAGTTCGCATCTTCGACTGGAACCGGACGATAACAAATGTAAAGAAATGAACTATCGCCTGTTTCTGATCCTCGACAGGGAAACAGAAGTAATCCCCAAATAGGAGGCAATATAATGCTGGGGAATCCGCTGTATGATAGAGGGGTGTTCTTTCAGCAGTTCTTCATACCGTTGTTGGGGGGTGTTCTTTATGCGGGAAAGGAAGAGCCGCTGATAAACATGGAAGCGTTCGATGATTTTTTCCTCATATATCTGCCGTAGCGCGGGCTTCTGTCCGAGGTTTCTGAAAAAATCTTCCCGCTTCATAACCGACAGTTCTGCCGGCTCTATGCTTTCCAGGGAAAAAAGGCTCGGTGTCCGTTGATACAGGCTGTCGAATGACGCGACGAAATCCCCTTCGAAAAAGAACTGGAAAGTGATGTCCCGTCCTCGTTGTTGAAAAACAGGCGCAGGCAACCTTTCCGGATCAGGTACATTCTGTCGGCTACCTTGCCTTCTTCCAACAATATCGTTTTAGGAGGAACGGATAATTCGGTTATCTCCGGAAGCGATAGAAAATAGGCGTTTTTATCAGAGTTCATTGTCATTTCATCTTTATTCGTCATGGTTTGATAGTGTATTGTTCATCACGTACTCGGCACAAATTCTGATAGAGACTCATCTACTTTAATAACTTGCGTTCGCTGCCGCCAGTTCCCAATATTCTCATCTGTTGAATGGCTATCTGATTGAGTTTAATCAACCGCTCACCCTGCGGAATACCTTGGTCTATAAATACTGCATTGAGGTTTTCCATATTTGAGAGGCAAATAAGCTCATTGATTGTGGCATAGTCCCGGATATTCCCTTTCAGTTCGGGGTGTTGCTCACGCCACATCTTGGCGGTCATACCGAACATCGCCACATTCAGCATATCGGCTTCATCGGCATAGATAATACTGGCTTGTTTGGCGGTTACCTCTGCCGGGATAAGGTTCTGTTTTATGGCATCGGTATGTATGCGGTAGTTGATTTTCGACAGTTCCCGTTTGGCTGACCAACCGAGTTGCTGTTGTTCCTCGGTCTTTAATCGTTGGAACTCCTTTATAATATACAGTTCAAATTCAACGGAAATCCAGCTTGCAAACTTAAATGCTATATCCTTGTGAGCGTAAGTGCCGCCGTAGCGTCCCGATTTGGAGAGTATGCCTATTGCGTTTGTCGTACTTATCCATTTTGTCGGTGATAAGGTAAAGGCGTTCAGCCCGGCTTCCTTTTTAAACCCCTCGAATTCGAGGGGTTTAAAACTCGGGTTGTACAAACTCTCCCAAATACCCAGATATTCTATTGTATTCCGGTTACGCAGCCAGTTCCCGATAACCGCAGTCGGGTCATCGCTTTTGTATCTTGCTATGTCTGTCAGGCTGATATAATCATTCTCGTTGACTGATATAATTGTGACACTTGTGTCTTTTACTGTAATCTTTGCCATTTTATATTTGATTCTTTGGGTTTTATGTACAAAAGTAATTATAATCTATGAGACTTTCTCCTTTTCAATGAACAATATGACTTTTCCTTTCGGATATAGACAAGGATATAGACAAGGTATTTCGCTACCTCCGGTAATACCTGCTTTTCCCTTATTTCAATCATGTAAAATCACCATAAATAGGTATTGTCCAGTAAATTCAAACCCCGTACTTTTGCAAAAATATAAACGGAAACATCGTTCATTATTTATGCAGGTACTCAAAGAAGACATACGCGGCCGCATATTGGCAGTCGCCGAACAGCGATTCGGGCAGCAGGGGTATTCCAAGACCTCCATGCGCGAGATTGCCGGAGCCGTCGGTGTCGGTGTGGGGAACATATATAATTATTTCCGGAACAAGGACGAATTGTTCTGTGAAGTGGTCCGTCCCGTCCTGCACGCTATGGAAGCCATGTTGCAGGAGCATCACGGCATACGCGGCGAGGACGTGATGACGATGCGTTCCGAAAAATACCTGAAAGCCTGTATCGACGAATACGTTTCGCTCATCGAAACGCATCGCAGCCTGCTGGAGATCCTGTTGTTCCGTGCCCAAGGCTCTTCGCTGGAACATTTTCGCGAAAGCTACACCGACCGTTCGACCGGGCTGGTCAAGGCATGGTTCGCCGCCATGAAGAAGAAGTACCCGAATATAAATACGGCTGTGTCCGATTTTATCATTCACCTGCATACGGTGTGGATGTTCACGCTGTTCGAGGAGCTGTTGATGCACGCGGTGCCCAAACAGGAAATGGAATCCATTCTGCATGACTATATTCTGTTTGAAATTCAAGGTTGGAGGGCCATTATCAAGGTATGACAGATAGAAAAGACACATACGGACAAGCTGCCGTAACGGGGCAGCGGGAAAAGAGGAAATCTTCACAAAGGTTTCCTCTTTTTTTATTCGTGAACAAATCTGAATATCGTTCATTAATAAATATCATAACAAATGAAACAGAGACATAAATTCGAGAGCATTGTCGCCGAGACATTGCTCATTCCGCTCTATTACAGGGCGAAAGAGAGCCGCCGAAAGAACCCGATTCTGAACGACAAGGTTGCGGAGGGGCTGGTGGACAGTCTGGAATACGACTACTCCCGTTTCGACGGGGCGAAGTTGAGCGAGGTCGGCTGCGTCGTGCGCGGGTGGTTTTTCGACCGTGCCGTGCGCCGCTTCATAGGGAAGCACGCCGATGCGGTGGTGGTGAATGTGGGCTGTGGTCTGGACACCCGTTTCCAGCGTATCGGCGACGGGAAGGCCGTATTCTACGACATGGACCTGCCGGAAGTCATCGCGCTGCGCCGCGAGCTGATTCCGGAGCAGCCGGGCAACCCCTACATTGCGGCCTCCCTGCTGGATGCCGGCTGGCTGGACGACCTGCGTCGCCGGCATCCCGATGCGCATTTCATCTTCGTGGTCGAAGGCGTGCTGATGTATTTCTATGAAAAGCAGGTAAAAACATTTCTGCACCATGTGGCCGAGCGTTTCGGGGGCGGCGAACTGTGGTTCGACGTCTGCGGTACGATGATGAGCCGTCACGGAGTGAAACCCGATTCGCTCCGTGAACACGAGGCGCAAATCCGCTCCGGTCTGAGCGACGGGCGTCTGGTAGAACAATGGGAACCCCGCCTACGCCTTTTGGAACAGGCCAATTACATGAAGTTTTTCCGTCCGCGCTGGGGCTTCTTCTTCGGGCAAATATTGGGACGGATGACGCGGCTGTGCTACAAGTTCAGTTCGATGTTGGGATATGAAATCGTATCGAATTCCCGTGACACGGCGGCAATTCTCCATGAAAGATGAAAGAGACGACGATTGAACCTTATCTCCCAATGTTGGAACGGTTCGAAGAATTTTTCAGGGAAGAACTGGCATCCCGTTTGTCGGTCGAATCCGTTGATTCCGTGATGGAAGCGGCTGTCGAGAATTTTCATCGTATCTCCGCAATCATTCCGGATGTCCCGCCGACATCACCATGGGTGAAAAACATTATCGGTATAGCCTATGAGATCGGTCTGTGGCAAGAACTGTCGGCCAGAGGATGGAGTCCGGCAGAACTTTCCATTGTTACGCAGAAAGCATTGAAAAAGCTCACGTTGTCGAGTATCCCTTCTGAAAAAATTTCGGAAATACGCGAAATGTTGTGTTCGCCCGACTATGTGCGTCGCATCGCTTCCGCTTCGCATGTTTCCACAGAGGACGATTGGCTGTTCGATTGCGTGTTGCCGAATGCGGACGATACGTTCGATGTCGGTATGGACATTGCCCGGTGCCCGGTCGCCGAACTCTGTTCCCGTATTGGCGTCGAGTGCTTTTTTCCCTATTTCTGCGTGAATGATTATATCACACACGATGTACTCGGTATCCGGCTGACACGGACCCGCACATTGGCACACGGTGCTTCGTGCTGCGATTTCCGGCTGACAAAAGAGCGGGGAGCGGCTGACGGGGCTGTTGTAATCCGGCCGGAAGATTTACAGGAATTTACCAACAACGGATAGAGAGAATCGGATAAAATTCAATATATGGAAACAAAAGAAAAGAAGAAAGAAGGTCTGTCCCGCCTGTTCGAGATCGCGGGGCAGAAGAAAGGGCTGCTTTTTCTGGCGGGTCTGCTGTCGGCAGGCAGCGCCGTGTGTATGCTCGTACCCTATTGGGCGGTGTACGAGGTGTTGAAAGAGCTGCTGACGCACGGTACAAGCCCGGCTTCGGTGGACGAAGCCGGCATGATTCGTTGGGGCTGGATCGCCTTCTGCGGGCTTATCGGCGGACTGGTGCTGCTGTACGCCGCCCTGATGTCCTCGCACGTGGCTGCATTCCGCATTCTGTACGGATTGCGTGTCCGGCTGTCCGAGCATATCGGCAAGCTGTCGCTGGGTTATCTCAACAACACCTCTACCGGAGCCATCAAGAAGACGATGGAGCAGAACATCGAGAAAATCGAGGGATTCATCGCCCACACGATTCCCGATTTGGTGAACGTAGTGGCGACGGTCGTGGTGATGCTCGTCATCTTTTTCTCGCTGGATACATGGCTGACGGCGGTCTGTCTGGCCGTGGTGCTGTTGAGCTTCGCCCTGCAATTCTCCAATTTCATGGGGAAGAAGGCACGGGAGTTCATGAGTATTTACTATGATGCGCAGGAAAAGATGAGCGCCTCCGCCGTGCAGTACGTCAGGGGAATGCCCGTGGTGAAGATATTCGGACAGAGCGTCCGCTCGTTCCGGCAGTTCAACGCCGAGATACAGGCTTACAAGACGTTCGCCCTGAAATGCTGCGACACCTACCAGAACGGGATGATCGCGTTCACCGTCCTGCTGGGTTCGATGGTGACGTTCATTCTTCCCGTGGGTATCCTGCTGATACAAGGGAATCCGCAGTCGCTCGCATTGGCCGCCGTATGGCTGTTTTTCATCATCATGGGACCGGGTGTGGCTTCGCCCATCTACAAACTGACGTTCCTGGGCGGAAACACCAAGGAGATCGACGAAGGCGTGGCGCGTATCGACCGCATTCTGGAGAAAAAGCCCGTTCCCGAACCGGAACACCCCGAAGTGCCGCAGTCGTATGAGGTGGAGTTCCGCCACGTGTCATTCTCCTACGAAAATACGGAACAGGGCACACGTACCGAGGCGCTGCGCGATGTTTGCTTCACGGCGCCGCAAGGCCGGATTACGGCGCTCGTGGGGCCTTCGGGAAGCGGCAAGTCCACCGTCGCGAACCTGATTCCCCGTTTCTGGGACGTGGAGCAGGGCGAGATTCTCATCGGTGGCGTGAACATCAAGAACATCGCTACGACGCAGTTGATGGATACCGTTTCATTCGTCTTTCAGGATACGTTCCTGTTCTACGACACGCTGTACGAGAACATCGCCGTCGGTTCCCCCGCCGCAACGAAAGAAACGGTCGTGGCGGCGGCCAAAGCCGCCCAGTGCCACGAGTTCATCGAGCGGCTGCCGCAAGGCTACGAGACGAGAATAGGCGACGAGGGCGTGTATCTGTCGGGCGGCGAGGCGCAGCGGGTATGCGTGGCCCGCGCCATTCTGAAGAATGCGCCGATACTGGTACTGGACGAAGCCACGGCCTTCGCCGATCCGGAGAACGAATACAAGATGCAGCAGGCCCTTCAATCCCTGATAAAAGGCAAGACCGTGATTATTATCGCCCACCGGCTGTCGTCCATCGTCTCGGCGGACAACATCGTGGTCTTGCAGCAGGGACGGATCGTACAGCAGGGCCAGCACGACGACTTATCCGTCGCCGAGGGGCTCTACAAGAACATGTGGGATGCCTATACGAGCGCTTATCATTGGAAGTTGAACAAAAATTGAATACGGAGATATGAAAAAGAATAGTTTCTTGAACGATATTTTACAGAATACGAGTTGTCCGCAGGGATTCTGGGGACGGATGATTTTGCGGGGAATGAACTGTTTCCACGCTTCGCTGGCCCATCGCGGCATGAAACAGGTGGACTGGCGGCCGGAATGGAATGTGCTGGACATCGGATGCGGGGGCGGCGCCAACGTGAAGCGTCTGCTGAAGCTGTGTCCGCAGGGAAAAGTTTACGGCATGGACCTGTCGGAGGAGAGCGTCGCCTTCGCCCGCAGGCACAATGCGGGAGAACTGGACCGCCGATGTTTCATACAGCAGGGCGATGTCTGCTCCCTGCCTTACGGGGACGGGGCCTTCGATGCCGTTACGGCCTTCGAGACCGTCTATTTCTGGTCTTCCGTCAGCAAGGCGCTGGCCGAAGTCTTCCGCGTGATCCGGAAAGGGGGCTGCTTTCTCATCAGTCTGGAAGCGAGCGACCCCGAACTCGGAAAGGCGTGGACGGAGCGGATAAAGGGAATGACGGTGTACGGAGCCGAAGAACTGAAACAGTTGCTGTCCCAAGCCGGCTTTTCCGACATCCGGGTAATTCAGAAAAAAGAAGAACTGCATATCGTCGCACATAAATGAAAGGAGTGGAACATGAATGCGATTAAAAACATTACGATAGGCCATACGGAACGTCTTTACAAGCCCGTGGGCTATACCATGCTCGCCAATCTGGTCAACATCATACCTTTCTGCCTCTCCATCGAGGCGGTGCGCATCATCTTCGCCGCGTTCGACGGCAGCGGACGACCGCTCGACACGGCAAGACTGTGGTGCATTTTCGGCATATTGGCTGTCTATATGCTGGTGATGGCTTTGGCCGAACGGGCCTCCTACCGGGCCAATTTCAGAGGAGCCTACGAAATGAGTGCGTCGGGGCGCATTGCACTGGCGGAACATCTGCGGAAACTCTCTCTCGGATTTCTTTCCCGGCGCGACCCCGGCGATCTTTCGTCCATGCTCGTTACCGATTTCACGATGGCCGAGACGGGCATTTCCCACCATTTGCCCCAACTGATGGGAGCCGTCGTCATGCCCGTGCTGGCATTCCTCTCGCTGGTATGGATCGACTGGCGGATGGCCGTTGCCATGTTCGCCGCACTGCCGGTCGCCTTGCTTGTCCTATGGATGAGCACGAGTGTGCAGAAAAAGTTGAGCGGCAGGCAGATACAAGCCAAAATCAATGCCGGGAACCGCTTGGAGGAATACTTGCAGGGCATTCGCGTGATGAAAGCCTACAACCTGCTGGGCGACCGCTTTGTCCGCCTGCGCGATGCTTTTGCGGAACTGCGCCGTGCCTGTATCCGTCAGGAAGCCATGCTGGGGCCTTTCGTGCTGCTGAGCATTACATTGGTGCGGGCCGGACTGACCCTGATGGTGCTGTGCGGAACCTACCTGCTGTTGGGAGGCGAACTCTCGCTGCTCGTCTTCGTGCTGTTCCTCGTGGTCGGCTCGCGCGTGTTCGACCCGCTGACTTCGGCGCTGACCAACTTTGCGGAGTTCCGCTACTTCTCCATTGCCGGAGGGCGTATTCTCACGCTGATGAACGAGCCGGAGATGGAAGGCGAACGGCAGGCGCCGGCCACCGGCGACATCCGGTTCGAGCATGTGTCGTTCGCCTATCAGGACAAGAAGGTGCTTCAGGACGTTTCCATCGCGTTTCCGAGAAACACGCTGACGGCTCTCGTCGGTCCTTCGGGGAGCGGGAAAAGTACGGTGATGAAACTTTGCGCCCGATTCTACGACCCGCAGCAGGGGCGTGTCCTTTTCGATGGCGTTCCGATGAAAGATATAGAACCTGAAAGTCTGATGAGCCGCATCTCGATGGTGTTCCAGGACGTCTATCTGTTTCAGGACACGATACGCGACAATATCCGTTTCGGAAAGCCCGGTGCGACGGACGAGGAGATCATCGCGGCAGCCGAGAAAGCCTGCTGCCACGATTTCATCATGCGCCTGCCGCAGGGATACGACACGATGGTGGGTGAGGGCGGTTGCACGCTGTCCGGCGGCGAGAAACAGCGCATATCCATCGCCCGCGCCATCTTGAAGGATGCGCCGATTATCCTGCTGGACGAGGCGACCGCATCGCTCGACCCGGAAAACGAGGTGGAGGTGCAGAAAGCCATCGACACGCTTATCAAGGGACGCACCGTCATCGTCATCGCCCACAAGCTTAAGACGATCATGAATGCGGACCGGATCGTCGTTCTGGAAGACGGACGGGTAAAAGAACAAGGCACGCACGACGAACTGATGCGGCACGAGGGGCTTTATGCCCGTCTGTGGACGATTCAAGAGAAGTCCGCAGGCTGGACCGTATAGAATAACGGGAAGCCCGGATAATAGGACTTTCACGAAAAGCCGGAAAGAAGGCAAGCCCCTCTTTTCGGCTTTTCCTTATTTTATCGGCATTGTCGTAAATCAGTACGACGGCATAGTTACTGTTTCTGACTGCTGAACGATGCTGCGTTATTCATTGTTCGCTGGACCTTTCGGTTATGGCAGAGACAAGACGGCTACCCGGCCTCGTGTCCGGAAACACCTTATTATAATTATACCGAAAAATTTCCTTTTCAAGTCCATATTCTATACCCGTTATATCCCGTTCACCTCTCCTTTTTATTTATTCTCGTTCTTATCGCTCCCTGCCGCACTCCCTTGTCGGTGTGATTTTCCCATGCGAAGGTACAGCGTCATTCGGTCGTCAAGTACCGCTCCGCTAACCGGCTCGCGGATTTGCCCGGCAGCCTTCCCAAATCGAAGATGACCTTTCGGTCCCCGCCGTGCTGCGCTGTCGGGTTGGGTATTCCGTTCAATCCCCGGCGGTTTCCTTGCCTTTTCCTCATTTTCCCGCTGTCTGGCCTGCATGTAAAATCTATCCCGATAAGGAAGCCGGAACAGCTTCCGAAAAAAGGGAAGAAAAAGTTTAACGAATAAAAATTAACGATTATGCCAAACTGGTGTTCAACAGCGTATGTGATAGAGGGCGACGCGCAGGAAATCAAAAGCCTCTATGAGTTGATGAAAGATTTGCAGGACAGAAAAACGCCTGCCGTGAAAAACGGCTTCGGGACATCATGGCTGGGGTGTCTTGTGGATGCCTTGGGCAAGGACTGGGACAAGGTGAGTTGTCGGGGAGATTGGGCAAACCTCGAAATGGTGGGCGAAACCCTCCGCTTTACGACGGAGACGGCATGGGGGCCATGCAACGAGACATTCGACCTCGTGTGCGAGAAATTCCCATCGCTCCGTTATTATTACCAGACCGAAGAGCCGGGAATGGGCTTCTACGAGACCAACGACAGCGAAGGCAAGTATTTTACCGACAAATACATAGTCGATTTATGTACTGCCAAAGGCAAATACTTCTGCGAATATTTTGCCGACAGGGAGAGCCTGTTTGCGTGGCTTGGCGAGGTCGCAGGAAAAACCGTCCGCTCGGAACAGGATGCCAAGGCTCTGTTTGAAGAATGGGCGCAGGAAAACCCCGATTCTTGCTGCAGTATCAATGAATATGTGGTCGTGGATTAAATCGGACAGACAGCCATGAGAACCTATCATTGGAAAGAGTACGGCTTTATCGGGACTGTACCCGACTTCGCCCGGCATTTCGGGATATGCAAAAGCCCGACTTTCGTCAATGCGGTGCGGAGAGTGTCCCGACACGTTTATAACTGCATGAACGCACGGGAACAGGCGGAATATGAAGAGAAGCGGGAGCGGGTGAAACCCGCTTACCGCCTCTATCTGGACGAGGAACGCACACGTTTCATCGAAATGACGAAAGAGGAGTACGAAGCTGTCGGCCTGCCCGTGGTGCAGGAAGAGGTCGGCATGTTCAAACTGTCTTACAGGAACAGAAGCCTGCCCGCATCGTTTGTCGGAAACGGTCGGGACGAAAGCCCCGTGGCTTCGGCCATGAAAAAATATCGGGCAGAAGCCATGCGTTTCGCCGGACAGGTCATGCTGGCTACGGGTTATTTCAATACCCGTCTGCCGACCGAACAGCCCAAAACCGAGATAAACTATACGGAATTGCGATTGTCGTACAGCAACGGTATCGTGTTCTATTTTGTCGCTGACCGTAGCCGTGACGGAGTATGCGGCTGTTACCTGCAACGGATAACGCTCGACGGCAAGCAGATATATAACGGCTGTTTTAGCCGATATTCCAGCGTCGATGACGTTTTGCAAAAGACACAATCGAACGGAGAATGCCAAAATGCCCATTACCATTTTATAGAGTAGACGATAAGCCCTCTCGGACAGTAAAAGTTCGAGAGGACTTTCTCTGTACGCCGTTTCCACGGAACGACCTCCTTTTTTAGCCAATGTTCCGGCTTTTTTATACAGTCCGGCTTCTTCCCCTTTTACTCCACTATCGTATCTCCTTCTTTCCCTTATCTCGTTTCCGCCACTTTCTCGCCGGTTGGATTTTCCCATGCAAAGGTACAGCGGTCGTCCGGTGTCAAGTACCGCCATGCTAACCGCTCGTGGATTTGCCCGGCAGCCTTCCCAAATCGAAGATGTCCTTTCAGTTCCCTCCTTGCTGCGCCTGTCGGGTTGGGTATTCCGTGAAATCCCCGGCTGTTTGCTTGCCTTCCCGTCCTTTCCCCGCTGTCTGATCTGCATGTAAAATCTCTCCCGGCAAGGAAAGCTGAAAAGCTTCCGAGAGGAGGGAAATAAATAACTCGGAGTTTAATTTAACTTTTATGTATTATGCACGCAAATGGTAATCAAATTATGGAAGGGAAAGTTCTGGACGAACAGGTTAAGATAAGAATTTTTGAGGCATTCCGGCAGTCATGTTTTTTGTTTGATGAAACAAGCGGTCAATGCGCCTATATGGGGTCGGTTCGTAAATGCGATGGGAAGTGTCGCCTAATGCTACGCTTTAAGCAGAATCTGGATAAATTGTTTTGTTGAAAAGGAATTGCAGCCATTGGCTGAACCTTATCGACAAGTTCAATATAGCGGATAGAAAGATATATTAATTTTTAATCTTGACAAGATATGAGTATAATATGTACACGATGTGGCGGTACGCAGGTAGTATGCGAAGCCACAGTAAACCCCAACACCAAAGTGATAACGGAAATTTCCGACGATTCTTTGCAATTCGGCCGGTGCGAAACCTGTAAGGCACGAAGCGTCCTGACGGATGTAGAGAAGACAAAGGCCGCCATCAAGAGCGGATTTGCCGGATTTGTCGAGGCGAACGGCAGGAAGCCCCATTATGCAAGTTGTCGGATAGTATGGAAGTACACCAACGATTCCGAAGACGTAAAAATCCGGCTGCTGGAAAGCGGTGAAAGTATTGGAAACGACATGTTCTTCTCCTGCAACAGCCTCCATGCCCTCGAATCTCTGGCGGAGTTCGGAAAAGAACCGTTCATCGTAACGGAATGTTACGGGTTCAAGACCTTAACAGAAGAGGAAATCTCCGATGAAAAAGCGTATGAATACGAGTTCGGAGACGAGAAAATCGTTGTTACAGGTAAAGAAGTACGTGCATTTTACTCGGAAGTATACAGGCTGACGGCACAGGACATCGAACAGTTTGCAGCCTATAATACGGCAAAACGCATGTATTACCGGAAAAATGATTGCCAGCTTACCCCGGAGCTTGTCCGACGGTTGCTCGATGAAGAACATTTGATGAAAGCAGGTGAATCCGACAGTTTCACGATTCAGTTGTTCTTCCTGTGGCATGTGCGGATTCGGAAAGAACCTGAAAATTTTGCACCGTTCAAATACGCTTTGGAAGCCTGTTGCTTGGATAACGTACAGACTTTCAGCCGCCGATACATCACGCTCGAAAAAGCATTGCTTCATTGCCTGAACGGTTTCAATGAAAACGCTAATATTCAAAACCGCTACCAATCCCTGCAAGACTATCTTCTGGGACAGGCGCACGGCAAACGCTGATAAATAGCCTCATGCGGCACAAGCCTCCGAACCTGCAAAGCCGGTTTCGGGGGCTTTATTCCGCAAGGTCGTCTCTCCAGTTATATGCCATACCCGGCATGTCACAAGAAATTCCTTTTTAAGCGGACGTCCACCTGTTATAACCCTTATACCCCATTTCCATTCCTTTCTACCTCCCGATAGCGTTTCCCGTTTTTGCTCCTGACGTTACCCGACAAATCAAGGCAAGACACACGACACCCTATGCAGCTGCAAAGGAACGTCGGAGGAGTTAAACTCTTTTATATCACATTCCTGTGAATCTTAATAAAAAAAGTCGTTCATGGCACCTTGTGGAATTGATTTTTATATATTTGCAGTAAGAAGTTACGAAAAGAGTGTAATTTATTGGAAATGAGCGTAGGTTAATTGCTCTTGATAGTAATAGGTTACGATTTAGTTAGTTATCTACTGCATTATCCTTCTGCGCGTTGCGTAACCTTCAAAGAA
>ENA-OQDA01000107-OQDA01000107.1-human-gut-metagenome-genome-assembly--contig:-NODE-107-length-34774-cov-5.252836_pt1 | contig 34774 bp, 28 predicted proteins | sample MGYA00242771_ERZ504603 | MGnify/ENA primary metagenome ERZ504603 (study PRJEB26092, sample SAMD00036328) | human gut metagenome | host: Homo sapiens | study: EMG produced TPA metagenomics assembly of...
ATCTGACCCGGTGAACAAAATGGAAGGCGATCCTCTGCTCTCGGGAGCCAGCATCATCTCCGGACGCTGTCTGGCGCGGGTCGTCCATGTGGGGGAAGACAACTATGTCTCCCGGGTGACCGCGGAGATCCGCAGCGGCAAGGGCGTGCATTCGCAGCTGCTGGACGCGATGCGCAAGGTCACCAGGGTGACGACGGTCATGATCGTCCCGCTGGGCATCATCCTGTTCTTGGAGGCGCTGCTGCTGCGCCAGGTCAGCGTATATGACGCGGTGGTCGGCAGCGCGGCCGGCCTGCTGGGCATGCTGCCGAAGGGACTGGTGCTGCTCATCAGCGTATCGCTGGCTGCCGGCACGACCAAGCTGGCCAGAAAGAAAGTGCTCGTCCAGAATCTGTATTCGCTGGAATCGCTCGCTTATGTCGACACGCTTTGCCTGGACAAGACCGGGACGGTGACGACCGGCAAGATGCAGGTGGAGCGGATCATCACGCTGGGACATTACGACGCGGTGGATCTGGAGCACTGGAGCGCATATCTGTATCACAGCGACGACAATAATGAGACGTATCAGGCGCTGTGCCGTGATGTCGAGCCTGCCGATCTGCATGCGCCGGATGCGAAGATCGCGTTCTCCTCGGCTCGCAAGTGGGGCGCCATGGCGTTTGCGGGCTATGGCTCGCTTGTGCTGGGCGCGCCGGATCGGCTGATGGAGGAGCTGCCGCAGGAAGTGATGGCAGAGATGGAGGAAGGCAACCGGGTGCTCATCCTCGCCAAGAGCGATCGGCTGCCTGAAAAGTCGGGCATACCGCAGGCAGAGCCGCTGTTTGCCATCGTGCTCAGCGACATCCTGCGCAAGGATGTCGATCAGACGCTTGATTATTTCCGCAATGAGGGCGTGGACATCAAGATCATTTCCGGCGACCATGTCCGCGCGGTGTCTGCCATCGCACGAAAGGCGGGCTTTCACGATCATGCGCAGTGTGTGGACATGTCTCATGTCAGCGATGAGCAGATCGATGTTGATTTCGTCGACCGTCATTCCGTCTTCGGCCGGGTGACGCCGAAGCAGAAGAAGCAGATCGTGGCCATGCTGCAGCAGGGCGGACGATACGGTGGCCATGACGGAGACGGCGTCAATGACATGTGCGCTGCAGCAGGCAGACTGCAGCATCGCTGTCGCGGCAGGCAGCGACGCCGTCAAGCAGATGTCGCAGGTCGTCCTGCTGGAATCGGATTTCGGACAGCTTCCGGACGTGCTGCTGGAGGGACGCCGCGTAGTCAACAACGTGACGCGCGTGGCCGGCATCTTCTTCATCAAGACGCTGTATTCGGTCGCCGTCTCTTTGCTGTGTGTCATCCTGAACATGCCGTTCCCGTTCATCCCGATCCAGGTGACGCTCATCGACCTCATGATCGAGGCGATGCCTTCGTTCCTGACGATGCTGGAGCCGGATCCGGCCAAGGTGAAGGGACGCTTCCTGCCTACCGTGCTCAAGCGTGCGCTTCCGCCGGCCGCCGCGGTCGTCTGGAGCATGCTCGTGCTCATGGGCATCACCGCCTGGCTCTCGCTGCCGGCAGACGGCTGGCAGAGCACGCTGTACTTCATCGTGGCCCTGCTCTCGATGCTTTCGGTCATCCTTTCGCTGCGGCCGATGAACGTGCTGCGCTTTGTGGTATGCGTGCTGATGATCGTCGGCTTCTTTGCGGCCGTCATCCTCTTCCCATCGCTGCTGCAGCTCACCAACACCGCGCAGGTCTCCTTCCTGCTGCCGTGGGTGCTGATCAGCGCGCTGGCGATGGAGCTGCTCGTCTGGCTGCTGCTGCGGCGCAAAGCGTAAGCTGATTTTGATCCGCTGATGATCTTGAGCGGCCGGTATCTGCCGGCTGCTTTTCTATTGCCACATGGAAAAATGATGAAAAATTTAGCACTCAAATATTGACAGTGCTAAGGATTTGGCATATACTGTTAGCAGACGTTAGGGATGAGTGCCAGAGAAGGGAGTGAGCGGGATGCTGACAGAACGGCAGATAGCAATTTTCAAAGCGATCGTGGATGAATTCACACGAACTGCTGAACCGGTCGGCTCCAAGACGCTGATGAACCTTCTGGACTTCCAGTGCTCCAGCGCGACGATTCGCAATGAGATGGCGGCACTGGAGGAAGCCGGCCTGCTGGAGAAGACACATACGTCCAGCGGCCGCATTCCAAGTCACAAAGGGTATCGGTTCTATGTGGAGCACTTGATGGAGAGACAGCTGGACAGCGAAGTGAAGTATTCGCTGCAGAAGGTATTCAGCGAGCGTCATTATTCGATGGAGGAAGTCGTGCAGAAAAGCTGTGACATCCTTTCGCAGATGACGAACCTGACTTCGGTCGCATTAGGGCCGGAGAGCAAGTACCAGCTTCTGCAGCATATCCAGCTGATCCCGATCTCCAGCCGCAGCGCCGTGGCGATCTTCATCACCGACCACGGGCATACGGAAAACAAGACTTTTCATTTCGACACCGATGTGAGCGTCAAGGATATCAAGACCTGCTGTGATCTGCTCAATGACAAGCTGAGCGGCACGCCGATCAAGGATGTCGTCGACAAGATGCAGGAGCTCGAACCGCTGCTGGCCGCGCAGGTGGCCAGACATGAAGTGCTGTTTGAAGCGTTTGTTTCCGCCTTCATGAAATTTGCCAGCGACAAGGTCTACTGCAGCGGACAGAACAACATGCTGTATCAGCCTGAATACGCGGACATCAACAAGCTGCGTGAGGTCATGAAGGTGCTGGAGGACAGCTCGCTGTTTCGGCAGTTAGCTAATCACGAGGGCAATGTGGCCATCGAGATCAGCGGCGACAATGACCTGATCCAGGTGGACGACATGGCGGTCGTCTCCAGCAAGTTCCACATCTCAGATGGTGAAGAGGGACAGCTGATGATCGTCGGTCCGACCCGCATGCAGTACAGCAAGGTGGTCGCGCTGATGGAGTACATGAGTCAGGTCATCGAGGATCTTTACAAAAAGAAGAATAGGAGGGATTCGCGTGCAGGATGAAAAGGAAATGGTAAGAGAAGAAGAAAACGAGACGCCGGAAGCGCGGATCAGGAAGAGGCGCTGAAGCAGAGCGAAGCGGATACAGAGACAGAGCAGGAGGAAGCTGCTGAAGCGGACAAGAAGCCGCGCAAAGAGAAAAAGCTGTTCAAGAAAGATCGCACGGCGGAGCTGGAAATGTTTCCATCCCACTCAAGCAAAAGCCGTTTTGCGCAAGATCCGAACTGTCCGGCCGATAACGACCCGGAGGGCAAAGCCAAATATTGGTACTATGACAGCAACGAAACCTCGCTGTACCTACAAAGCATGGCAGCGCCCCGCCAAAGCTACTATCTGGCGGGGGATGGCATAAACGAAGCCTCACATAACCGTGATGCCGGCAACAAAACGGATAATATGGGGTATGGTTTCTTCCCGTTTAACGAAACAGTTACCGGCAGTGCCTCCCAATACAACTACGGCTTTGGCGCCAAGCTGCAATTTGACTTTACGCTTACAGAGGACGGCAATGTTGTTGTAGGAAAAGACAACGACGGCAACGACATCAAAGTTCCCATCAAGTTCTTCTTCTCTGGCGACGATGACGTGTGGGTCTACATTGACGGCGAGTTGGTGCTGGATGTCGGCGGCGCACACGGTAAAGCGTCCGGTCTGCTGGAATTTGGCGAAAACAACACCGTAACCCCCTACGTCAGCTCCAACAAGAACACCAACACAAGCGACCCCATGGTCTACAAGGGGTATCAGTCCGGCGAAACAGCCAAAACCGTCAACTACAACGGCCAGCCGATCACGTTCAATAAGAAGGGCACCACCAAAACCCTTGAAAACCAATCCACCCACACCCTGACTATGTACTACATGGAGCGCGGCATGTGGGAGTCCAACATGGCGGTGGCGTTCAACTTCCCCGACCATAACGAATTGCAGGTCGAAAAGCAGGTCGATGTTTCGGACGTGAACCCGCTGTTCCGAGACAGTTTCAAAAACCAGAAAATTTTCACCTTCAACATCCAAAATCTGGCCACCCACTACAAAGCAAAAGAAACTGATGAACCGGCAATCGAGACCGAGAAACTTCCGGACACTGCATACAGTTCGGCCACGGGACTATTAAGCTATGAGTCGTCCCTGCCGGAGGATGTAGGAACAGGCAGCGCCGTGCTGTGGTCATCGGATAAAAGTGACCCATCCAGCCTATACCGCGACCAGCGCCGCGGCACACTGACATGGGACAGCTCCATAAATATAAGTCCGTACAGCTACCTGACCTTTGATGTCTATGTGCAGGGCAGCCCGACCGATACCTGCGCCATGAGCAACCTGTATGTGGAACTTTGGGACACAAGCGGCAAGCAAATGGGCTGCCTTGGCAGCAAGGGGCTGCAAAGCAGCGATGTCTACGGCGCGGCGACCGCGCTGCACCCGGGAACGTGGTACACCGTACGGCTGATGTTGAACTCCCTGAAACAAGTCGAGAGTTTCGACAAAACGCAGCTAAAAAGCATAACGGTGGGCGATAACTATGCGCGCAGCATTTACCTGCGCAACTTTACATTCAGCAGTGCGCCGACCCTGCCGAAGCAAACAGGCTTTACCACCGCGCAGTACAACGTCCCCGACTATGGCTCTGCCGAAAGCGGTAAGTTGGAAAACGCGGCCTATGCGGTGTTTTCCTCCAATCTTGGCAACGGCGACGTTGTGGATGAAAACGGACGGTTCCTGCTGCAGGACGGTGAGACCGTTACCTTTAATGACCAGTTCCGCCGCGGCAGCTACATAGCCCTGCAAGAGCAGATCGACACCGAACTGTACGATACAACTTGGACGGTATACGAAAACGACGTACCTGTTACAAGTGTAAGCGGCAATAGTAACGTTGTTACGATGGGCGATGTTAGCACGTTGCAAAACGTCAGAGGCACCGCCCCAAACGATGGCCGAACGGAGCAAGTGGTTAATACAACCCTTGACGGATACAACACCAAGAACGAGTACACAGAGGCCCAAAAGCCGAACGCTGGCACGCTGGTTTTTCGCTCTTACAGCAGCTCGGCCGATGGTAACGAGCTGACCAAGCTGAAAGTGGTTTTCAACAACAAGGTCAAGACAGGCAAGCTGATTATACGCAAGGTCCCCGCCAAGGGCGAGACACTGGAAGGCAAGGAGTTTGCCTTTACCGTCCGATTCGGCGATGTTGGCGGCCAAAGCCTCGGCGACACAATCGAGCAGCAAACGTACACCTGCACGGTGAAACAACACGGTGACAAGTACTACGGCGAGATCGTGATCGACAAAATCCCTGTCGGCACACGGTTTGTTGTGTCAGAAAAAGAACAGCCGGGCACAAGCCTGAAATCGGTGTCTATCGATGGCGGCAAAGACTGCGCTGTTGCCGCGGACGGCGTAAAGGTGTACGGCGCCATTGCGGAGGGCGAAGCGAACGCTGCAACGGCAACGTTTGAAAATACCGCCCGCGAACTGATTGACATAACGGTCAAAAAAGAGTGGAAAACGCAGGACGGTAAGGCGGACATTCCGCAAGCCGACCTGCCCAACGCCATTTACCTGCAACTGCAGCGCACCGAAACGCCGGATGAAGCAGACAGCTGGCTGCCGGTTTCGGGGTATGAAAGCGTAGAGCTGAAAAAACCCGACGGTTACGAAGGCTGGACCAAACAGTTTACCGGGTTGGACAAGTACGATGCGAACAAGGCGGGGAATGACCATGTCGCTTACACCTACCGCGTGCTGGAACGCGCGACGGCAGATGGGAAATTTTACGGCGGCGCGGATGGCGATGTGATTGAGATCAACGGCAAGAAGTACAAGGTTCTCAATACCACCGTCACAGGCGATTCGGCCGACAAAACGCTGACCCTGACCAACCAACTGCAGGATGCCAAATATAACTTGGTCATCACAAAGCAGGATGCACAGGATGCCGGCATAAAGCTGGGCGGCGTGGAGTTCAAGCTGGAAAAGCCGGACGCTGAACTGAGTGAAACCAAAACAGGCAAGACCGCCGAGGAAACAGGCGAACTTACCTTTGCAGACCTGACCCCCGGCAGCTACCGCCTGACCGAGACCAAGACCGCCGAGGGCTACACCCTGCTGGCCGAGCCCATCGAATTTACGCTGACAGCGGACGGGCAATGCCGACGCGGCGACGAGACGTTTGGCAAGATAACCCCAGGTGCCGACGGCGTGTACAACATTGCCCTGACTGTTTACAACCGCAAGGGCTTTACCCTGCCGCACACGGGCGCGGACGCACCCAGCCTGTGGCTGCTGATAGGTTTGCCCGCACTGGTGGCTGTGCTGCTGGTGCTGGTGTTCCGATACAATAAGAAAGGGGGCAGACGTTCCTGACCCCACCCCTCTACACAAACCAACACAGAAAAAAGAGGTATGCATCAAAATGAAACTGAAACGTTTATTTACCGCAATCCTCAGCGCCGCCCTGACCCTGAGCCTTTGCGCCATGCCCGCCATGGCGACGGAAGGCGGCACGACGGCGGGGACGCCGCTGGCAGACGGTATGCCTGTTTGGGATACAACCAAAAAAGGCAGCATTACGATTCATAAGTTTGAGTATAACCCTTCATCGGGAGCACCGTCCCAACAGGGTACCGGTGCCGAGGGCGAAGGCGCGCCCGCAGGCGCAACACCACTGGACGGGGTAACTTTTGAGATTTACCAAGTGCAAAGTCAGACTTGGCTGGAAAGTTATTACGGCGGTCAAGTGACTGCGAGTAGTCAAGACTTTTCCAAGATGGATGCAAGTGACTATTATACTAAGAACAGTACGACAGGCGCAATCACAGTTAATAGCGGCGCAACAAAGGTTGCCACGGTTACAACCACAACTACAGAAACTGATAAGGGTGTAGCCAAAAAAGACGGTCTTGCCCTCGGTCTGTATCTGGTTGTTGAAACCAAAGCCCCTGATAAGGTCACATCCCCTGCTGACCCGTTCTTGGTTTCTGTCCCTATGACGCGCATTGCTGATAATGATACCACGAACAAGCTGACGGACTGGATTTATGATGTCCACGTTTACCCGAAAAACAGCACCACCTACGGTCAAGTCACGATTGAGAAAAAGGGCTATACCGGCGGTGGCACCGGAGTTGCGTTGGAGGGTGTTCAGTTCAAGCTACAGAAACAGAATGGCGCAGATTGGACAGATATTACTGCAAACGATAGCAATGGCAGCACCTACAATTTGACAACGGACATAAACGGTAAAATTACAATTGCAGGGCTTTCGCAAGGCGAATACCGCATTTTTGAGGATGCATACAGCAACACTTCTGCTAACAAGGGCTATATCTTGGATGCGGAATACCACACCTTTACCGTGCAGAAAGATGGTAAGATTCAGGTAGACGGAAACGTGTCTGCTAATGCAACCATTCAAGTTGCCAACCACCGCCCCGATATGAAGAAGGAAGTTTACAATGGCACTGAATGGAAGCAAGATGCCCAGTACGGTGTCGGCGATACTGTTCCTTACAAAATTACGATTGAAGTCCCGAAGAACATTGATAAACTTTCCACCTTTACCGTCACCGACACGCCGACAGGTTTGACGGATAATGTAAGCAGCATTGAAGTTAAAGACGACACAACAGACCTGACGAAAAACACGCATTATACAGTTGCGGATAACGGTAATGGCTTTACTATTACATTTACGCCTGCCGAAATGGCAGCTTATGCCGGTGAAAAACTAGTAATCACCTATACTGCTACTGTGAGCAATGATGCTGTAGTCGGCGGCAAAGGCAACTCGAATAACGCAAAACTTACATACACCAATAAAATCAATACCCACGACTCCCCCGCCGCACCTAGCACGAACACCATTGAGGACAGCGCTGTTATGTACAGCTTTGGCATCAAAGTGGTAAAAACTGCGGAAAACGGAACTACTGCACTGCCCGGCGTTGTGTTTGACCTGTACCGTGAAGCCAAGACGGGAGAAACGCCTATTGTAAATGCTGAAACCCTCAAGAAAGCAGGTCTTGACATCACTAAAAAATGGATTCTTGTAAAGTCTGGCTTGACAACTAACGCAAACGGCATCATTGATACGTCTGACTCTAACAACGCCACCAACTACACCCACGGTCTTGCCAATGGTGATTACTATCTGGTCGAAACCAAGACGGTTGATGGCTATAACCTGCTGACAAAGCCTGTTAAGGTTAAGCTGGATGTTACCGCCACAACTACTTGGCAAAAGACCAACGTATATGACGCCAGTGGCAATCTGGTTAAGCATGGCACGGTTACGAAAACCACGTTCACCCATACCAGCAACAATGGCGATGCCACAAAAACGGAACTTGCTGTTGCCAAAGTCGTCAACCGCAAGGGCTTTACGCTGCCTGTCACCGGCGGTTTCGGTACGCTGCTGTTCAGCGGTATCGGTGTGCTGCTGGTTCTGGCGGGCGTCGGCGTTCTGTTCAGCCTGAAAAAGAAATCCAACCGTGCGTAATGCACACCATCCAAACACCCACAGCAAAATAAACGGGTAATCCATAGGGGAAGGGCCGGAAACGGTTCTTCCCCTATGGGCGGTTGTGGCAGTGCGTCAACCCTTTACAGAAAGGCTCTTTGCAATGGAAACCACCGTCAAATTAAAACTTGGCTTTGCTGCGCTGATGATCGTCTCCGGCATCGGCGTGGCCATGTACCCCGTTGTCAGCAACGCGGTGGCACAGCGCCACGCAAGCTCGGTCATTGAAAGCTACAACGACAACGTGCAGTCGATGGACACCGAAAAAATCGACGCCGCCAAGGAGGCTGCGCGCCGCTACAACCAACAGCTGAACAATGCCATCGACCGCGATGCGGCGGGCGAAGCAGACGACATCGGCACAAGCTATGTGGACATGCTGGACGTGGGCGAGAGCCTTGGCTACATTACCATACCCAAAATTGACGTAAACCTGCCCATTTATGAGGGCACAAGCGACGATGTGCTGGTAAAGGGCGTCGGACATCTGGAAGGCTCCAGCTATCCGCTGGGCGGCGCGGGCACCCACAGTGTGCTGACGGGGCACCGCGGTCTGGCCGAGGCGGTACTGTTTACCGACCTGGACAAGCTGGGCGAGGGCGACCGTTTTTACCTCCACATCATGGACGAAGTGCTGGCGTATCAGGTAGACCAGGTCAAGGTCGTGGAGCCGGAAAACACCGAGGATCTGGAAATTATCCCCGGCGGGGACTACTGCACACTGGTCACCTGCACGCCCTACGCCATCAACACCCACCGTATGCTTGTGCGCGGCGCCCGTGTGCCGTATACCGGAGAGGACGAGCAGCCCGACACGCCGCAGACCGTGCAGTACCAACAGCTGAATACCGGCAACGTGGTAAAACGCATTGTGGACGCCTGGCCGTGGATCAGCGTGACGGGCAGTGTGGTTATCGGCGGCGAGGCGCTGCTGTTGCTGCTGCTGTTGCACCGCTGCAAAAAGCGCGAGGAGGAAGACTGATGAAACGCCTGTTTCTGCAAATTTTTGCATGGCTGGCAATTTTGCTGGGCGTTGGGCTGATGCTGCAGCCTACGGTCAGCCGATATCTGACGGAGCAGAAAAGCACAAAAACCGTGCAAAAATTTGTGCAGGCTGCCGAAGCTGCCGCCCCCTCCGCGCCCGAAACCTCCGCCGCCGAACCCGCGCGCGCCTACCCCGAACTGTACGACGCATTTCTGGCCTACAACCAACAGCTTTTTGCCCAAGGCCAAAGCGGCCTGAAAGACCCCTTTGCCTACGAGACCCCCGCCTTTGACCTGACGGGCTGCGGCTTGCCCGACGACGTTATCGCCGCGCTGTGGATACCGCGTCTGGACTTGGAACTGCCTGTTTATCTGGGGGCCAACACGGCCAACATGGCCCGCGGCGGCGCGCTGCTGGGGCAGACCTCCATGCCGCTGGGCGGCGAAAACACCAACACCGTCATTGCCGCCCACCGCGGCTATTACGGCGCGGAAATGCTGCGCAACGTGCAGCAGATACAAATCGGCGACAAAATTACTATGACAACGCCGTGGGACACGCTGGTTTACCGCGTGTGCGAGCTTAAAATTATACAGCCGGACGACATAAACGCCGTGCTGATACAGCCCGGCCGCGACCTGCTTACCCTGACGACCTGCCACCCCTACACCCAAAACACCCAGCGCTACCTGGTGATAGCCGAGCGCGACCCCGACGCAGAGGCCGCCACCCATGCGGCAGACCTGGCCGAGTGTGACGAAACCTGGGACGCCGCACCGCGCCAAGTGACGGTGGAGGCCGACGGTACCTCCGCGCTGGAGGAAGTCACCCCCGAAAGTATCACTCCCCTGCCCCACGAGGGCGGCGGCGAAAACGCGGGCGGCGCGTACTCCAACTGGGTGATTTGGCTGGAAAACAACGCCCTGTGGGCGGGATGCCTGCTGATTGCCGCCGTGATCGGCTGTATGCTGATTTGGCGCAGGCATAGAAAGGATTGACCCATGCAAAATATCAACGAAAAGGCGCTGGCCGTTACAGCCGAGGTAAGCAAGGCGGTGCTGGGCAAGCCGGAAGTCGTGCTGAAAATCATGATGGCGATACTGGCCCGCGGCCATGTGCTGATTGAGGATATCCCCGGCGTGGGCAAAACTACGCTGGCACAGGCGTTTGCCCGCGCTATGGACCTGACCCAAAACCGCGTGCAGTTTACCCCCGACGTTCTGCCGTCCGACATTGTGGGGTTCTCGCTGTACCAAAAGGAAACCGGCAAATTTGTGTACCACCCCGGCGCGGTGATGTGCAACCTGTTTTTGGCCGATGAAATCAACCGTACCAGCGCCCGCACCCAGTCCGCCTTGCTGGAAGTCATGGAGGAAAGCGCCGTCACAGTGGACGGCGTGACGCGCGTTCTGCCGCAGCCGTTTACCGTTTTTGCAACGGAAAACCCCGTCGGCTCGGTGGGTACGCAGATGCTGCCGGAATCCCAGCTGGACCGCTTTATGGTCTGCGTGGTCATGGGCTACCCCGATGCGGAGGCGGAAATGGAGATTTTGTCCCGCCAGCCGCGCCGCGCCCTGCTGGACCGTGTGCAGCCGGTGATGGACAAAAACGACCTGCTGGCTATGCAGCAGCAGGTAGACGAAGTATATATGAGCGATGAAATCAGACGGTATATCGTAGAACTCTCCCGCGCGACGCGGCAGGACAGCCGCCTGATGCTTGGGCTTTCGCCCCGTGCGTCGCTGGCAGTGGCCGGTATGGCGCGCGCGGCGGCTTTTCTGGGCGGGCGCAATTATGTGGCCCCGCAGGATATTACCGCGATTTTTGCCGATGCGGCCCGCCACCGTCTGTGCCTGACCGAACAGGCCCGCACCGGCGGCGATACAGTGCAGAATATCCTTGACGATGTTCTGCACACCGTGCCGCGCCCCCGCCCGGAGAAACCGTTCCATGGCAGGTAAGGTGGGCTGCGCGCTGCTGCTGGCCGTGCTGTTTGCCGCGGCAGCAGTCAGCCGCACGTCGTTTGCGGTCTTTTTGGCGTCACTGGCGGTGCTGCTGGTCGGCTTTTTGGCGTGGTATGTCCGCACACTGCGCAGGGATGTGACGGTAACGCTGCAGCTGCCTGCCCGCCCCGTGCACCCCGACGAGGATTTTGCCGTACTGGTGAAACTGCACAACAACGGGCGGCGGCCCGTGCCGGAGCTGCGTGTCGTTTTGCAGGCTGTGGACGCCGAAAGCGGAACGGCCATTGAACTGCCCTGCGGCGCGATGCTGGCCCCGCATCAGTGTGCCGATTTGCGCGTGACCCTGCGCGCAGCAAAAAGCGGTCTGTGGCGGTTCCGTGTGCGGGAAGCCACCGTGCGCGACCCGTTGGGGCTGTTTGCCGCGCACTGCGCCGTGCCGCCCCAAAGCAGAGAACTGTGTGTGCTGCCCCCCGCCGAGGGCGAGGACGACGGCGCAGGCACAAAACCGCAGAACTGCGCCGAAAAAGTGACTGCGGCGGGCTGCGATTTGACCGACGGCGTTTATGATCTGCGCCCCTACCGTGCAGGCGATTCACCGAAGCTGATCCACTGGAAACTGACCGCCCGCGTGGGCGAGTTGACCGTGCGCGAGCCGTTGGGCGCAGCCTACCGCGCTGACCCTGCTGGCAGCGTTTTGGCAGAGGGGGCCGACGCGCCGCAGCAGTTGTTGCACTTTGGGCAGGCCGCCGTAAAGCGGCTGCGCAGATTGACCCGCCGCAAGGACACCGACCCCGCTACGGGGCTGGTATTTGTGGACCGTGTGCTGCTGCCCCGCACCAAGGCCGCTGCCCACCCCATGGCGGAAACGGCGGCGGATCTGCTGATTTCGGAACTGCTGGCCTTGGGCTTGCTGACGGCACTGAACGGTGCGTTTGCACTGGCATTGCCGATTTGGGTGTGGCTTGACGTGGCGGCACTGTGTGCGGCGTGGCCGGCACTGCACCGCGTCCTGCTTTCCAAGGCGGGCCGTTACGGCGCGGCGCTGGCGCTGGCCGTGGGGTATCTGGTGCTGCTGTTTGCCGTGCAGCAGCCGTTTTTGGCCGGTGCGGCACAGTGCGCGGATGCCGTCAGGCTGTGCTTGAATACACGCTTCAACGCAAATTTTGTGGTGTCCACCTCGCCGGTTTCGGCGCAGATGGGCCTGTTTGCGCTGCTGACGGCAGTGCCGTTTACAATGTTTTTGGCCACGCTGACAGCCCGCCACACCGACGCGCTGTTGCTGGGGGCGGTGCTTCTGCCGATCGTGGTGTTCACGCTGTTGGCGGGAACGGGCCGTGCCGTTTTGGGCTGGCTGCTGCTTTTGCCGGGCTGGTTGGGAAGCTGTGCGGCGGCGCGGTCACTGGTGCGCAAACGGCTGTGGCGCGGCAAGGATTCCGCTGTCTATGCCGCCAACCTGCAGACCCACCGCACAAACCAAAGGCTGGCCGGTGTCGGCATGGCTGCCATTTGCGCGGTGCTGTTTTTGCCTGCCCTGGCACTGCGCCCCGTGCTGATGCTGCCCTTGAACGCGCTGCAGCCTGTGACCGACAAAGTCTGCGCGGCCGGGCTGAGCGCGGCGATCGAGTGGCTGCCGAAAATCAGCGGCGGGGCACTGAATTTCCATGTCAGCGCTGCTGCGGGCGGCGTGGAGGACGGCAGCCTGACACGGGGCGACGGCCTGGCGCTGACGGGGCTGGAGGATATAATGGTCACGACCGACGCCAAGCCGGAGGAGACCGTCTACCTGCGCGGTTTTATCGGCGTGGACTATGACGGCACAAGCTGGCAGGCAGGGAATGCCGCTGCCTTCGACAGTGCCGCAGCAAACTGGAAAACCGACGGCGACGGGCGGCTTGCCATTGCGAACCTGCCGTTTTTGCGCGCGGCATACAGCGGCGCACAGCCGCAGCAAATGACCGTACAGCGTCTGCATGCAAACGATGCCTACACGTTTGCGCCGTACAACGCATATTTTAACGACTACTACACGCCGGACGGCGACGGAGCCATAGCGGGGCAGACCGTGCAGGACGATATGTTCTACTATTTTCCGCGCAAACAGGCAAAGGAGCTGCTGGCGGCCCGTGACGATGATGACGCGGGGGTGCTGGACCGTCTGGAAAGCGCCTACGCCGCGTATGTTCGTGCGCGCTGCCTGGATGTGCCCGACGGTGCCGGGTACGATGCCATAGACAAGGAACTGGCTGCGCTGGTGAAGGAGCGCAAACTCAGGGATGATGACATCGATGGCCGACGCGCACTGGTGCGCAGCTGGCTGAACGAGCACTGCCGTTACAGCGCGGACGCCGAGACACCCGACGACACCGACCCGCTGCTGTATTTCCTGAGCGAGAGCCACGCGGGCAGCAGCACACAGTTTGCCTCGGCAGCGGTGCTGCTGTGCCGCATGGTGGGGCTGCCCGCCCGATATGTGGTAGGCTACGCCGCACCGCAAAGTCTGTTTACCGCTGCGGGCGACGGCAGCTGCCGTGCCGTTTTGCAGGACGATAACGCCCACGCCTGGGCAGAGATTTACCTTTCCGGGCAGGGCTGGACGCCGCTGGAGGTCACCCCCGGTATGACAGCCGAACTGACCGAGGGCGAGCTTGCCGCCGATGCCGCACAGGCAGGGCAAAATGCCGCAGACAGTGATACACCCCTGCTCGCGCGGCAGGAGGCCGACTCCCCTGCCGAAACGCCGCAAAGCGTCCCGCTTTTGTGGGTGCTGCCTACGGTTTTGCTGCTGCTCATCTTGGCCTTGGCACTTCTGCGCCGTGCAAGGCGCACACCTTTGCAGACCGTACAGGCAGAATTTTGTGCGCTCCATCGCAAGATGCGGCGCTGCGGGCTGGCGGCGGAGGTGTCCTCTGACGAAGCGGCATTTGCGGAATTTCTGCAAACGCATTGCCCGCAGACGGACCGCGAAACCGTGCAGCACCTGCTGGATGCCGTACAGGCGGCACAGTTTGCGCCCGATCCATGCACCGCCGAAACCGCGCAGGAGATACAGACCCTGTGCCGTAAATTACGCAAAAAGCTGTGCAGACGAACGGTGTGAGGGCTGTGCAAGGGGAAGCTTTACGCAAGAAATAATTGACGATTCGGCAAAAACGATTATGACAAAAGTAAATACATATCGGAGATGAAAAACTCATCGTAAATATAGTTGATGGGTATGGCATACGGGTAGCCGTCATCGCCGTTCACGGCAAGCACACCACGTCGACTGGACTTCAGCAACTGCTTTGCCATATCGATTGAGATTTCGTTTTTCTTTCTGCACATTTCTCTGAACATTCCGTTTTCTTTCCCTTTCCACCTCTGATGCCTGTGTTAGGCTTTGTTGTGCCGCATCTGGAATACGACACCATTATACGACAATTTGCGATAAAAAGAAATGCTGTGCTCTCCGAATTAGGAAGATACAGCATTGTTTTTATATGTAATGGCGTTTTAGCCTTGTTTGTTGTCTGGCCTTGACCGAGCGGCTGCTCTGGCATGGTCTAAGGCGCAGTGGGTAATCACGGGATGTTTCCCTGTGTTTGCTTCTTGATTACAAGGCTTATTATACCGGGGACTTGTGTGCATAGTTTTAAAGGGTTTTGAACGAACTTTAAACTTCCTTTGAAGTCTAAAACTTGGTCATGATTCTCAAACTTGAAATTTCAAGGGCTGAATCGTTCGAGAAATTTCAGGAAAACGGCTTTTTCTGAAATTTCTGGCACAAAAACACCCTGTCAGCTTTCACCAACAGGGTCTGAATCAATCATTTTTTCTTCGCTTTTGCGGCTTTTAAGATATCCGCAAGATTGTCACCATTGAGGACATCAGGGTAATCATCTTGAAACTCCAGCAAAATATCCTTGTTCTGCTTTTCATCTTCACGAATCTTTTCATAAAGACCCGCATCAATCATGATTCTGATATCATCCGCTTACCATAATGCTTCCTTGACGCATCGGGAAGCTTATCATAGCCGCCATAGAGTTCTGTTGCAGCTTTCTTTATTTGTCATTCTTTGTTGCAGACTGCTCTTCTGCCTCCAGCAAAGAGTCAACTGTTACATTCAATACTTTCGCAATCTTATAGAGCGTCCCTGCTGAGCATTTGTCCATTGATGCCTTGCCACTGCATATATCTGATATCGTTGCCTGCGCAACTCCACTTTCTTTGCTCAACTTATACCGGCTCATTTTTGCTTCACGAAGCAGATTATCAATAATCATGCATCATCAACTCCTTCCCTCTTATATTATATCGGTACGCCGAAGTATAGTCAAGGGCTATTTCTGTTTCTTTTTCTGTTATTTCTGTTTTCTTTTTGCACTAATACTGTTCGCAATATTAGTGTTAGTGCCGCCCTATTTTGTTCACGAATGGACGGGCTAACCTGACGGAGCGCCGAATAAAGATGTCGCCAGCGCCGGAGTTGAGTGTCGCAGGTATCATTTTGAAAAAATCTCTGCTATTGGTGGGCAATTCAGCCGAATTGCGGTACTATTTTGATAATATGTACTCCCTGTAAAGCGAGGTGCGATTCTGCGTGTTGTTTTTGCTGATGAATAAAGATACCAAGTGGCTTTTGTTTGACTGCCATGAGGATGAGTTCGGCTTTGTGACCGGCAAAGGAATTGAATGGTATACCGAACTCCGACCCATCGGATATGATAACATTGGCGACTTTCTGGATGCACGCAAAGCACCTAAACACCGGAAACACATTGCAGAAATGCTGAAAAAGTATGGCTGCGAATCCATCGAGAATTTCCTAAAATCAACTCATGCGCTTTCTCTTAATGACACATTCTGGGTGAAAGAACCAGAAAGTCCTTTGTCGGGGAACGAAGTCTCCCTATATCGCAACGAGTTTGATAAATCGGTTTCTAACGCGGCTTTCGACGGTGTCGTTTCTTCAACCACGCTGGCTTCGGCGTCTCCCGAATTCGGAACGGACGGTGCGTATGCTAAGTGCTGGCAGAGGGAAGAAGGCACGACCTATCTCTACAAAAGCGGCAGTGACACCTACGAAATTGAACCATTGTCCGAATTTCTCGCCACCCAGGTGGCTGACATTCTTTGCCGAAACAACGTCAAGTACGAGCTCACTTTCTATCACGGGCGATTGGCGTCAAGATGCAAACTGTTTACCAGTGAGCAGTTTGGCTTAGCTAAGATGTCGACATTACCGATTTCTAACCGCCGAAATCCTGCCGCACTCCTAAAATTTGCTGAGCAATATGGTAGTGAATATCTCATGCGCAGAATGTTCGTATTGGACGCGCTTATTCTCAACATCGACCGCCACTTAGGAAATGTCGGCTTTCTTTTTGATAATAACTCGATGCGAATTGAGGGAATGGCTCCCGTGTACGACAACAACCGCAGTCTGCTGTTCCAATTTGACACGGAAACACTCGAAAAGAACACGGAATGGTGCATATCGAAGTGTGAGCCAAGGATCGGTGGAGATTTCATCAGGACGGCTCAGGCAATGCTTACCGATGAGTTGCGTTCGGAACTAAAGAACATGGCTGGTTTTAGATTCCGGGAGCCGAAAGACATCGAAGTCACTAAGGGTCGACTGGAAGCGTTGAGCAAAATCCTGAACCTGCAGTTGAACAAAATCCTGCTATGATTTGTCAAAGAGGAAAAGGTCACTTACACTGAATCCACATATAAGGCCGTTCAAGTTTTTCCTCTTCTCGGCCACATCGGGGACGCTCCTGTTCACTGGCATGAAGAGACTTCTTCTTTCGGCGGTATCCTGCTTTCTGAAGAAAACGCCAGACTGTATCAAAGCTGACAGGCAAATTCAACTTTTCAATGATTTCTAGACAAGTGATATCCGGCTGTTTCTCCAGAAGTGAAAGGATATGCTGATGATCTGCATCTGACGATTTGGGCTTTTTTTCCACGGAAATTCATCTGAGTTTCGTAGCTTCCTGTTTCGTTCCGACACTTCAGCAAACGATAGATCGAACAGGTGTTTACAGAAAAGCTCTTCGCCAGTTACTTTACGCTGATACCCTTTTGATGCTCCCGTTACGGGGGCTGGCTCCTTTGCTGTGCCCGTTTTTTCAGGGATGCTTTACGGTAGGTTGTTTCAACCTTTCCATTCTTTTGTTAAATTGGAAATTTTCCGTTTTGCTTAAAGTTACAGGAGTTTGTTTGTAAATAATCATGAAAATTTCACATTGCTATTGACGTTTGTTCTAAAATGGCATATGATAGAGACACTGAAACAAATATTCCGAAAAGCTCAAGCATTAAGAAACAATAGTTCTTTAAGCGTAGCCAGAATCCATCGCTCGAAACACTGCCGCTGCGGCAGGAGAATTCGCACGGCATTATTTAAAAGGAGGATATCACATGAAAAAATCAGTCAGCCATACCGTAGCAATGGCCTTGGCAGCTTGCATGACAGTTGGCACACTGGCAGCCTGCGGCAGCAGCAGTTCCAGTTCCCCCGCTGAAAGCACATCCGCCAGCTCCGCTGCCTCTTCGACCGAGTCCGGCACGCCGGATTATTCCAGCGAGGATCCCCTCAACATCCGCATCTACCTGTCGGATAACGCCACCCTCCCTTATAAGGAGGATTGGCTGACCTTCACCGAAGTGCAGAAGCGCTGCAATGTCAACCTTGACGTTGAGGCAATTCCCATTGCCGATTACTCCACAAAGGTTTCTCTCGCCCTGAACACCGGCGAGAATGTACCCGATGTCATTCTCTACCAGACCACAACAGGTGAGAATGCATCTCTGGCCTTGAACGGCGCTCTTGTTCCCATCAGCGATTACAGTGATTGGACACCCAACTTCAACGCCCGCGTAGAGGAAATGGGTCTGCAGGACGATGTCAATCAGCTGAACCTGCAGGACGGTAAGCGCTACTATATGCCTTCCCTGACGGACAAGAGCTTCTATGACGGCGGTCTCATCCTGCGTGAGGATTACCTTGAGGAGAAGGGCTTCGATGCTCCCAAGACCTTCGATGACCTGTACGAAATCCTGAAGGCCTACAAGCAAGACAATCCGGATTCCTACCCGCTGACCATCCTTGCCGGTCCCCGCGTTCTGTTCCGTATGACGATGCCCTCCTATGGTATCAGCGTTGGTAAAAATAGTGCTGACGGTTCTTATGTCCTGAGCTATGATTACGCAAACAAAGAACACTTTGCTGGTGCGATCGATGACAAGGCTAAGCAGTACTTCGCTTTCCTGAGCAAGCTGTATGCTGAAGGTCTGCTCGACCCCGAGATGGCAGATCCCATCGATGGCGACAAGTGGAGTCAGAAAATGGCTACCGGCGCTTCGATGGCGACCTACGCTTACTACGACCAAATCGGCGGTGTTGAGGCTGCCACTGAGATTGATGGCTTCAAGCTGCAGATGTATGCTCCGCTGGAAGGCCCTGGAGGCGCACATCACCAGCCCAAGAGCCGTACCGGTTCCGGCATCATGTTCCCTGCAAAGACCGCTGAGCGCGATGATTTCGAGCGCATTGTCCGTACCATCGATGAGATGTTCTACTCTGAGGAAAACGCAAAGCTGTGGTGCCTTGGTGTTGAGGGCGAGACCTACACCATGGACGGCGACAAGATCGTCTACTCTGATGAGATCGTCAACAGTGCTGACGGCATCTACAAGTCCATGCAGCTCAAGTACGGCTGTGGCTCAGATGTTACCCAGATGGTCTGGATCAACGCACGTGAGATGTCCAAGTACGATGAGAACTACGCCAAGATCAACTCTGAGGTTGCCGCTATGCCCGATGCCATCCAGCCTGTGCCTCCGACGCCGCAGTTTGATGACCTGACTGCTGAGGACGCCGCCAGCCTGCGCACCCCGCTTGGCGACACCTTCGAGGTTTGGGCCGATGCCTTCATCACAGGCAAAAAGAGCACCGACACCGATTGGGATGCCTATGTTGCTGAGATGAAGAATCTGAGTATCGACGAATACCTGCAGATGTACAACGATAACAAGTAAAAATCCGTACTGATCCTCAGCAGGGGGCAGATCCAAGGGAGGATATGCCCCCTGCTTTTATTGTAAAAGGAGCGCAATCCATGGGTAAGACAAAACCAAAGCTTACGTCGGCCGAGAAGGCCAAGCGGCGTTCACACACCCTAAAACACATAAAAAAATACAGCGCATTGTATGCCATGATGATTCTGCCGGTACTGTATTTCATCATTTTCAAGTATGTGCCTATGGTTGGCAACATTCTGGCTTTCCGGCGCTACCGTCCCGGTCAAGGCATGTTCGGCACCGAGTGGACTCTGCGCTACTTTGAACGCTTCTTAAAAGACCCCGCATTCTGGCGCGCCTTCCGCAACACGCTGGTTGTCTCGCTGGAAAATCTGGCCATCAACTTCCCGCTGCCTATCATCTTCGCTATCCTGCTGAACGAAGTTCGCAGCAAATACTTGAAAAAGATCGTGCAAACGATTTCTTATATGCCCCGCTTCATCTCAACTGTCGTTGTCATCGCCATCATGAACGAGATCCTCTCCCCCAGCACGGGTCTTTTGAACAACTTCCTGCACAACGTTTTCGGCATGACACCCGTCTACTTCATGAATGAATCCAGCTGGTTCCGCCCGCTGTACATCCTTTCGGAGTCCTGGCAGTACACCGGCTGGACGGCTATCATCTATCTGGCCGCCATCACCAGTATCAGCAGCGATTTGTACGAAGCTGCCGAGATGGACGGTGCGACCCGCATCCAGCAGATATTCCATGTGACGATCCCCTCTATCATGCCGACGATCATGGTCATGCTGATTATGAACGTTGGCCGTATGCTCAGCATCGGATATGAGAAGGTCCTGCTGATGTACACGCCCTCCAACTCCGGCGTCAGTGACATCATCGACACCCTTGTTTACCGCACTGGTCTGCAAAATCAGAATTACTCCTACGCAACGGCCATCGGTCTGTTCGGCGGCATTATCGGTCTGATTCTGGTCTCCGGCTCCAACGCGATCAGTAGAAAATTGACGGACGAGAGCTTGTATTAAGAAAGGCAGCAAAATGAGTAGATACTATAAAACAACAGAAAACCGCGTTTTTGACGGCGTTGTGAACCTCGTCATGATCCTTACGCTGCTGATTTGTTTCCTGCCCTTTGTGTATATGGCAGCGCTGTCTTTCTCCAGCTCGAAAGCAATCATCAACAATCAGGTTTCTTTCTGGCCGGTGGGCTTCAATCTGGACGCTTACAAGCAGATCTTCACCTACCCGAACTTCTTCCAGGCCTACGGCAATACATTCTTCTACACGATCTGCGGCACAGCCATAGCCATGCTGATGACCATCATGTTCGCCTATCCCCTTTCCAAAGATTACCTGCTGGGCCACAAATTTTTTATGAAACTTGTTGTTATCTCGATGTTTTTTGCTGGCGGCATGATCCCCAACTACCTGCTTGTTTCCTCGTTGCATCTGACTGGCACCCGCTGGGCCATGCTGTTGCCATTCTGCATCAGTCAGTTCAACCTCATCATCATGGTCAACGCCTTTAAAGGACTGCCCCATGAGCTGGAGGAGGCGGCCCTCATTGATGGCCTTGGCTACTGGGGCATCCTGCGCCGCATCGTTGTGCCGTTGTCTACGGCGGCCATCGCTACGGTGGGTCTGTACTACGCGGTCTTCTTCTGGAACGACTGGTTCAACTCTCTGATATACCTCAACAAAGATCAGTATCCCGTCATGCTGTTCCTGCGCAACATCGTCAACGGTACGGCCATGGTGGGTGATGGCGCAGGCTCGGCAGACAAGACGTCTTTGGGCATCGCCATCAAGTCGGCTGTCATCATCGTCTCAACGCTGCCCATCATCATTCTATATCCTTTCCTGCAAAAATACTTTGTCAAAGGCCTTACTGTCGGCGGCGTTAAGGGCTAAGGCAATACCGCATAATTCTAGGTGCCGCAGCCGCCGGAGGGTGCTTAAAGCCATTAGGCGGGAATTGTGCGGTGCTGTCCCAGGATAAGCTGACAGAGGCAATCCCTGCCGAATGTGAGGAAACGTTTATGGTAAAACTTGATTCAATTTCTACCGAGCAGCGAAACCCCGCTACCAGCCATATTGACGAGGTCTCAACGCTTGAAATCGTCCGCCTGATGAATCAGGAGGACAAAAAGGTCGCCCTTGCGGTCGAGGCGGAGCTGCCACAGATCGCCAAGGCCGTTGATGTAATCTACACCGCACTGCAAAGCGGCGGGCGGCTGATTTATTGCGGCTGCGGCACGTCCGGGCGGTTGGGCGTGCTGGACGCTGCTGAGTGTCTGCCCACTTTCGGTGCCGGGCGCGACATGGTGGACGCCGTCATTGCGGGCGGTCAAAGTGCCATGCTTGTGCCGGTCGAAGGGGCGGAGGATAACCGCGACCTTGGTCGCGAGGATTTGGAAAAACTGCATTTCTCCGGCAAGGATGTGCTGTGTGGCATTGCGGCCAGCGGGCGCACTCCCTATGTGCTGGGGGCAATAGCCTACGCCAAAAGCCTTGGCGCGGCGACTATCAGCGTGACCTGCTGCCCCGGCAGCGAGGTGGACACGAGCGCTGACATTGGCATCTCCCCCAGCCCCGGGCCGGAGGTCGTCACCGGTTCCACACGGTTGAAAAGCGGTACAGCGCAAAAAATGGTGCTGAATATGCTTTCCACCGCCACCATGATCAAGCTTGGCAAGGTTTACGGCAACCTGATGGTAGATGTACGCGCCAGCAATGAAAAGCTGGTGGAACGCTGCGTGCGCATCGTGCGTACCGCCACAGGCGCTGACACCGCCGCTGCCTGCGCTGCCTTGGAGCAGTGCAATTACAGCGCCAAGACCGCAATTCTGATGATCCTGCGCGGTATTGACGCCCCCGCTGCGGAAGCACGACTTGCTCAGACCCAAGGTCGGATCGCTGAAGCGTTAAGGATAAACTGACCTATCTGCAACGGAATTTACCTGCCATGAAAATTTTTACAAAAAAGCTTTTGAGCGGGCGCACATTCCTGACGGATAAAACTGTAACCGTCGAAAATGGTCGGATCACTGCCATTACCGGCGGCGGTCCGGCTGATTTTGCAGTGGATGTTCTTACCCCCGGTCTTGTGGATCTGCATTGCCACGGCGGGCAGGGCTTTGATCCCGAGCAGGTCGCACACCCACTTCCCGATTTTCTTGCGGCGATGCTGCGCTGCGGCGTAACCGAGGTGCTGCTTACCTTGGGCGCGGAGTCGCTGCCCGTCATGCGCCGAGCGTTGGGTGTTGTAAAGGACGCCATGCAAAAGCAGGCTGCCGGTCAGTTGCCCGGAACGCGCATCATCGGCGTGCATCTGGAAGGGCCGTTTCTAAGCCCGGTCCGCCCGGGGGCAATGCCACCTGCTGCGCTGCGTATCCCATCCTCTGCCGCCTATCGAGAGCTGACCCAGGGGTATGAGGATATCATCCGCCAGATCACTCTTGCACCGGAACTGCCACAGGCCATCACGCTGGGGCAGTCGCAGGCAGCTCACGGAGTGCGCGTGCAGGCCGGACACACGGATGCGGATTTTTCTACCGCGCGGCGAGCTTTTGACGCAGGCTTTACTGGGCTGTGCCACACATTCAACGCTTGCAGGCCGCTGCACCATCGTGATCCCGGCGTTGTGGCTGCTGCGTTGCTGGACGACCGTGTTACCACCGAGTGCATCTGCGACCTTGTCCATCTACACCCCGGAACATTGCAGCTGATTTATAAGATAAAAGGCTCGGATCGGATGATCGCCGTATCGGACAGTGTGGCCACCCACGGCCTGCGCGATGGGCGTTATACCTTCAATGGGCAGGACTACATCGTGCAAAACGGCGTCAGTCGCTGCGTGGATGGAACGCTGGATGGCGGAGGTGTTTATCTGGATGGCGCGGTGCGCAATCTGCAATCCGTTGGCATCCCTGCCGCCGAGGCCTGCCGCATGGCGTCCACCCTGCCCGCTGCCTGCCTTGGACTGCGCCGCGAACTTACCCCCGGCTGCCTTGCCGATTGTGTCGCATGGAGCGACGACTGGCGGGTACAGTATGTCTGGCAAGGCGGTCAGCTGGCTGTCAGCAACATTTGAGATTGTGAGGAAACTGCCATGAAAATTGCCGGCATCGACCTTGGCGGAACCACGATCAAATTCGGAATTTTCGACGATGATTTGCGAATATTGCACAAGTGGAGCTGTCCAACCCCCGCAAAAGCCTCCGATGCAGCCGCACGGATGGCTGCTGAAATTTCCCCTTTCGGCCCCGATGTCGTCGGTATTAGCGCAGCGGGCACGGTGGCGGGCGGCCTTGTGACGGCCAACAACCTCAGCTGGACAGATGAGCCGTTGGCCGCACTTGTACACGAGGCAGTGGGTCTGCCCACAACGATTATCAATGATGGCCACGCTGCCCTGCAGGCCGAGCTGCACGGCGGCGCACTGCAAGGCGTGCAGACAGGGCTTTTATTGACGCTGGGCACGGCATCGGCGGCGGTATTGTGCTGAACGGTCAGTGCTGGCTCAGCCCCACCGGTCTTGCGCCCGAGTTGGGTCACACTATCACCCACGCCGATGGGCTGACCTGCTCCTGCGGACAGTGCGGCTGCTATGAAAAATACGCTTCGGCCACTTCGCTGCGTCGGATGGCAGACGGAGAAGAACCGGTAGAGTTGATTGACCGCGCTAAGCGCGGTGACGCTGACGCTAAGGGCATTTTTGCCCGCTATGTACGGGAAGTCTGCATCGGTATCGTATCGTTGAATTCGATTTTTGCGCCTGAGGTCGTTGTCCTCGGCGGCGGCATCAGCGGCGCGGGGAATTTTCTTTTGGATGCCTGCCGCAACGCGCTGCTGCCACTGCATCCCACCACCATACCCATGCTGCGCCTTGCCAGGTTTGGTAACACTGCCGGCATTATCGGGGCTGCGCAAGCAGCTGTGCTGTCGGCTGTATGAATCTGCCTGAGAGGGGATCGCCCCTCCCCTACACCACCACGGAGGTAGACCATGCCCACAAAAATTGACGCTATCCTCTCCCGCATGTCGATCGACGAAAAGCTGGGTCAGATGATACTTGCAAGTATCGAAGTTTCGCAAATGAACGATGCCACACGTGAATTTCTGTGCGCAAACCATATCGGAAATGTTATTCTGTTTGGCAAAAACTGCGCCGGGCGGGAAAATTTAGCCCGGCTCAACACCGAAATCCAAGCAGCCATTCAAGCTGCCACCGGTCTGCCAGCGCTTATCGCTATTGATCAGGAGGGTGGCTGCGTGACCCGGCTGCGCAGCGAGGCCACCGTATTCCCCAGCGCGATGGTCGTAGCCCGCACCGGCGATGCTGACAATGCCTATCGAGTTGGCCGGATCATGGGCGATGAACTGCGGGCGCTGGGCATCAATCTTGACCTTGCGCCGGTGCTGGACACATTGACTGGCTCGGCTGAGCGCCGATACTACGGCACGACAACCAACGATGCTGCGCAGTACGGCTGCGCCATGGCTCGCGGTCTGCGTGATGCCGGGGTCTTAGCCTGTGGCAAGCATTTTCCCGGGCACGAGCAGACCGGACTGGACACTCATTTCGGCTTTGTGGTGGACGATACGCCCTCCGATCTGCTGATGCGCTGTATGACGCCTTTTCGCCGCGCTATGGCGGAGGAACTGGCCAGCGTAATGATCGCCCACGTATGCTATCCTGCGCTGGACGCATCGGGCATGCCCGCGTCATTGTCCAAACCTATCATTACTAACACGCTGCGGGGCAAGCTGAGCTTTAATGGCCTTGTTATCAGTGATGGACTTCAAATGCACGCCATCGTGGACCGCTACGGCGCACCGCGGGGGGCGGTGCTGGCGGCGCTGGCCGGATGCGACCTGCTTATTACCGGCAACGGCGGTGACAATGCCGACCCCAATGGCCGCGATGTGCAAACACCTTGCATCGGGGCACTGCGGGCTGCGGTGGAAGATGGCACATTGCCGATGCAAGTCGTGGACGCAGCCGTGCGGCGCATTTTGGCCTGCAAGCTGGCGTTGGGCTGGACCATGCCGGATCCCGAAATCGCCGTGCAGGATTGGTCCGAACACGCCGCTTTTGCCGATGCGCTGGCCGACACCGGTGTCGAGGTTTGCGACCCGCAAGGTCTGCTGCCGCTGCCGGAGGGGTCGCTGTTCATCGCGCGGGCGTCCGGCACAGGCATCGGCGTAACCGAGGGTGACCGCATCACCGAGAGCTTTGCCCCGCTGGCCGCGCGGCTGCTGCACGGTCACAGCGCCATGTACCACACGGTGGACGAACTGCCCGCACTGGCGGATGCCTGCAAGGCCGCCCCCGCCGTGGTGTTTGCTTTCGGCCTGCGTGCCGAAGGGGAGGAAGCCGCCGCTGCGGCGGCCGCACTGGCGCATGAAAATAAGCGTTTTATCGCAATATCGTTGGCAGAACCGGACGCATTGACCTTCTATCCCTTTGCCGCTGCGACTATCAGCGCATGGGATCGCACAGAACCTGCCATGCGCGCGGTGTGCGGCCGAATGATGTAAACAAAAGGAGCTTATATGGCCTTTTTTCGTTGTGACCTTATGTCCGAAAGCCTTGGTATGACCACATCGGTGCTGGTGACAATGCCCGATACCGACGACCTTGACACCGCACCCATCATCTATCTTCTGCATGGGCTGACGGACAACTGTACCGGTTGGGCACGCTACACACAGGCAGAGCATCTGGCACGCACCCACAGCGCAATCCTTATCATGCCCGAGGTGCAGCGCAGCTTTTACACGGATATGGCCTGCGGGCCAAAGTATTTCACCTACGTCAACCAGGAATTGCAAGCGATGGTGCGCCGCTTTTTTGGCATTCACCCCAACCCGGCCCGAACCTACATCATGGGGCTTTCTATGGGCGGCTATGGTGCGCTGAAATGTGCCCTGACCGCGCCGCAGCAGTATGCGGGTGCAGCTGGGTTCTCATCGGTGGCAGATATCAAAGCCAAACTGCCGACGTTCAGCCGCTGGCATGAGGATCAGGCTCTGTTCAGTGGCGGCGTTGTGCCTCCGGAGGGCGATCTGTTTACGCTGGCAACGCGTTTTACCGATGGCACGCAAAAAGGCCGCATGCCAGAGGTCTTTCTGGCATGCGGCCAACAGGACGGTTTATTTGCGGACAATCTGCGGCTGCGAGATCATTTGCGGGGCATGGACTGGCCGCTGACATGGTACGAAGCCCCCGGTGACCATAACTGGTTTTTCTGGAATGATGCCCTGACAAGAGCAATGGAGCATTTTTTGGGGTAATGTTCCTGTCACACTTCCCCGGCTTGTACCTTATGGGTCATGCAGCTTTTATAGCTGTTCTCCAGTGCGGTTTCTACCTTTGGGTAATTCTGCCGCGCTACGGCGGTAAACAACACATCCACCACGCACATCTGTGCAATGCGGCTGCTCATAGCGCCGCTGCGGTGGGAAATTTCCGGTGATGAGGTGTACAGACACAGGTCCGCCTCCTGCGCCAGTGGGCTTTGATCAAATCGCGTCAGCGCCAGTGTCATGCCGCCCTGCCGACGAGCCAAGCGCTGGCACTCCATGACCTCCCGTGTTGCACCGGTGTTTGAGATAAACACACCCACATCATTTTTACCCATGGTGGCGGCGTAGGTCAGCTGAATGTGCAGATCCTGCGCAAATACCACGGACTTGCCCACGCGGATGAGTTTATAGTACAGATCCTGCGCCACCAGCGCCGATGCACCGACGCCGAACAGCCGCACGGTGTCCGCATGGATGATGCTGCTTGCCGCTTTCTCAACGCTGGCGTAGTCCAGCAGCTTGATCGTGTCCTCGATGGCACAAATGCTGCTGGTCTTTACGGCCTCGGCCATCTCAGTCACGGTGTTATAGTCGCGTATATCGGTAAAAAAGCCGGTGTTCTCCCTCTGGACGCCGGTGTCTTTCGCTTCATTCAACTCGTTGAACAGGGCTTTTTTCATATCTTTCAGCCCATCAAAGCCGATGCGTTTGCACAGGCGCACCCACGCCACCTGCGTGGTGTCTGCCTGCTTGGCCAGTTGGGCGATGGGCATCGCAAATACGCTGTCCACATAGTTCAAAAAAAATGTTGCTGCCTTTTTTTCGCTCACGTTCAGATCCTCGTACAGGTCGCGCACGCGGATTTCAATACTGGTCATGTGGCTGCTCCCTCCTTGATCATTACTGGCTGATTTTGCCCATTACCACAGGATGAGCTGCACCGGTCGCGCCGGGGGCGGTGTTGCACTGGCCGTACAGAGTTTCATTGGCCAGCACGGCAAAGGCAACAGCCTCTTTTGCGTTGCTGTCCAGCCCCAACTGCTCGTTGGTCAGCACTTCGCATCCGGGCAGACAGTCTGCAATGTGAGCCAGCAGTGTAGGGTTCATGCTGCCGCCACCGCCTACGATGAGCCGATCTGGCCGCATGGGGCAGAAATCCCGCACCGCTGCACCGATACACTCCGCCGTGAAGCGGGTGGCCGTAGCCAGCGTGTCCGGCAGGCTGACAGCCAGTGCAGCGGCCTGCTGCATCAGTGCTTCCACATAGGCCGCACCGTACCGCTCGCGCCCGGTGGTTTTGGGTGGCGGCGTCTGCAGGTAGTCATCCTGCAGCATCCACCGCAGCAAGTCGGCATTCACATGGGCGGAGGCAGCCATTTTGCCGCCTGCATCATAGCGAGCTTTTCCGTCCGTCAGCCGTGCGGCCAGCGCATCAATGACCATGTTTCCCGGGCCGGTGTCAAAGGCAAAAACTCCCTCCAGCCCCGCGCCCTTTGGCAATACTGTGATGTTGCCGATGCCACCGATGTTTTGCAGCGCCACGGTACGTGCCGGGTCTTGGTACAAAAGGTACTCGGTGTAGGGCACCAACGGCGCGCCAAGACCGCCCGCAGCCATATCCCGCACACGGAAATCGCTGACGACCGTACAGCCAAGTGCCTCACAAATAAGAGATGCTTCGCCGATTTGCAGCGTACCGTTGACATTGTATCCACAATATTCCTCCGCTGTCGGTGCATGGTAGACCGTCTGCCCATGACTTCCCACAAAGGCAATGCTGTGGGGGTCAACACCTGCCTGCGCGCAGACTGCCAGACAGGCGTCAGCGCTGAGCCTGCCCATCAAAAAGTTCAGAAGGCACAGTTCCTTGCTGCCTCCGAAATCCCCGCCGCCACCCGCAGGATGCGGTTGCGCACGGCATCGGTAAAAGGCAGCGTGATAAAAGCCAGCTGGCGCACCTTCGTAGTTGTAGAGCGGCCACTGATCTCCACCAGTGCGGCGTCAATGCCATCGGCAGAGGTGCCGCTCATCAAACCGATGGCCAGCTTTTTTGTATCATTGTTCAAGTTGAACATCGTGTTAAGTCTTCCTTTCTGATCCGTTCTTTCTGGCCTGTACAAATTGCCGGAAATCCCGGCAAAAAGTCCGAAACAAAATTTCAGTAAGCCCCTTTTCTTTTTATTATAGCGCGAATATAATGGGTTTAGCAAGTAGTAATTTGTCTGTTTGTGTTTAAAAAAATATTTTGCCACGCGCATTACTTGGCATTTCTCCCTGCACAAGCAGGCTCGAACTAAAATTTCACAGCATTGTACCACAATAGGAGGTATCCCCATGGTTTTGAACGGTCTTGACCATCTGGCAGACGCCGCGCCCTGGCTGAGAGGGAGGCGGCTCGGTCTGATCACATCCACATCCGGCATTACGCGGACGCTGGCTCCGGGCATCGATGCCATCCACTCGCAGTTTCCGCTGACAGCGCTGTTCGGGCCAGAGCACGGTGTACGCGGTGACCACGACGCGGGCGCGACGGTGGAGACATACACCGACCCTGCCACCGGGCTGCCGGTGTACAGCCTGTACCGCGAGGACTCTCAGCATATGACGCCCGAAATGTTGGACTTGGTAGATACGGTCATTTATGACATTCAGGACATCGGCGCACGGTTTTATACCTACATCTCAACGCTGCTCTACGTCATGCGAGACTGCGCGGCAGCGGGCAAAGAGCTGGTAGTGCTGGATCGCATCAACCCTTTAGGCGGCAAGATCGAGGGCGGCATGCTGCAGCCTGGGTTTGAGAGCTTTGTCGGCGTCTATCCGCTGACGACCCGCTACGGCCTGACCCCCGGTGAGTTTGCCCGCCTTGCCAATGAGGAACAGCACATCGGCTGCACGCTGCACGTTCTGCCGGTACAAGGCTGGCGACGTAAAATGCTTTTCCCCGAGACGGGTCTTACATGGATGATGCCAAGCCCGGCCATCCCGCATTTTGAGACCGCACTGCTCTACCCGGGTGTCTGCTTGGCGGAGGCAACGAACCTGTCCGAGGGGCGCGGCACATCTGCCCCGTTTGAGCTAATCGGTGCGCCGTTCATCAACGATGCAGCACTGACGGCGCGAATGAACGCGCTGAAGCTGCCGGGCGTTGCCTTCACAGCGGCGTATTTCACACCCAGCGCATCGAAGCACGCAAATCAGCGGTGCGAGGGTGTGCACATCCACCTGACCGACACGAAAGCATTTGACACGATCCGCACCGGTACAGCGCTGTTGTATGTCATCAGGGAAATGTATTCCGCCGCATTTGCCCTGCGGCATCCCGAGAACGAGCACGCGCTTTTGCCCATCAACCGTCTGACAGGCAGCGATGTACTGGCCGGGGAATGGCCGGATTTTGACGCCTTGATGACCCGCTGGGAGCGTGAGTCTGCTGCGTTTAAAGCCCGCGCAGCGAAAGCATATTTGTACGAGTAAATTCATTGTAACAGGCTGGCACCCCCGCCCTCTACATACATAGTAAGGAGTCACCACATATGACAAACCAAGTTCTGATTGGCCAGCGGCTTGTCGCTGGTTTTCCCGGTACAGCCATCACTCCGGAGCTGGTGCAGGTCATCCGGCAATACAAAATCGGCAACATCATCCTTTTCCGCGAGAATATCAGCGATGCAGCCCAGCTGCGCACTCTCTGCGCGGATCTGACAGAACTTATCCGCAGAGAGACTGGCTATGATCCATTCATCATGGTCGATCAGGAGGGTGGTGTCGTGACCCGCCTGTCCGAGGACTGTGTCAATGTACCCGGCGCTATGGCACTGGCTTCCACCGGCGACCCCGGCAACACCTACCTTGCGGGCAAGCTGACCGGTGCAGAGCTGCGTAGACTTGGCATCAACTTTGACCTTGCCCCCAGCGTCGATGTCAACTGCAACCCCGCCAACCCCATCATCGGCGTGCGTAGCTACGGCGACACCCCCAGCACCGTAGTAAAATACGCCACCGGTATGATCCGCGGCTTGCAGGACGGCGGCGTACTCTGCCTTGCCAAGCATTTTCCCGGTCACGGCGATACCTCGATGGATAGCCACTTGACACTGCCCTGCGTGGACAAGCCCCGCACCGAACTGGAAAAAATGGAGCTTGCGCCTTTCCGCGCGGTCATCGACGACGGTGTTCCCGCTATCATGACGGCACACATCCTTTTCCCAACGCTGGACGACAGCGGCGTGCCCGCCACGATGTCACGCCGCATCGTCACCGACCTGTTGCGCGGTGAGATGGGATTCACCGGTCTTGTCACCAGCGACTGCATGGAGATGCAGGCCGTGCAGAAATTCTTCGGCACAGTAAACGGCGTCCTGGCCGCGATGAACGCGGGCGTGGACCTCGTGCTGATTTCCCACACCACCCGCCTTTCCGGCGAGGCTGCTGCCGCTGCCGCCGAAGCCCTTGCGGACGGCCGCCTTGACCGCGCCGAACTGGAAGCCAGCGTTGCCCGTATCCTTGCCGCTAAGGCAAAGCTTGCCGCTACGCCCGCGCCGGCCTTTGACACCGCCGAGGCTGCCGCACAGAATGACCGGCTGCTGCGCGCTACCATTACCGAAGTCCATGTTCCCCGCGCAGGTCGCCCGGACCTCGGCGCGCATCCGCTCTGCGTGGGATGCCCGGTTTACCGCACCGGTCTTGTTGGCAATGTTGTAGACGATGTAGCGCAGAGTTTCCCCACGATGATGGCTGCACACCTTGGTGGCGAGGGCGTGACCACCGCCGTTGACCCAACCGATGAGGAGATTGCCGCGCTGGTAGACCGTGCAGCTGGCTGCACCGGCATCGTCATTGGCAGCTACAACGGCCATCTGCACCCGCAGCAGCTGGGCCTGGCCAAGGCACTGGCGGCTGTCGGCAAGCCTATTGCCGCTGTGGCGCTGCGAAATCCCTACGACCTGTTCTCCCTGCCGGAAAATGTCTACACACTCGTCGCGTATGAGTATACCGCCCGCAGTACGGCCGCTGTGGCCGATGTGCTGCGCGGACACTCCGCCGCTCCCGGGCGTCTGCCCATCGCCCACCCTGATTTTGCAAACAAGGAGGCTCAATAATGCCCTACTGTGTTGGCATTGACGGCGGTGGTACCAAGACCGCCGTGGAGCTTCGGTGGTCGGACTATTCCTCCAACACCCGCGCTGTGTTCGGCCCACTGAACTGCAACAGTGACCGGCCTGCCACCGCCAAAACGCTGGCGGACACAATGGCCTGGCTGGCCGCACAGCCAGGTGGGTTGTCTGGCTGCGGTGCTTTGTGTATCGGCAGCGCAGGCATCAGTAACCCGGATGCTTACCATTTTCTTGAGAACACCGTCCGTGCAGGTGGCTACCGCGGTCCGTTGCAAATCGTTGGCGATCAGGTTACGGCGCTGGCCGGGGCGTTGGGAACACCGGTTGGTACGGTGCTCATCGCCGGCACGGGTTCCATCTGCTACGCCCGCACCGCCGATGGCCACGAGAGACGCAGCGGTGGCTGGGGACACCTGATCGATGACGAGGGAAGCGCCTACGCGCTGGGGCGGGATATCCTGCGCGCTGTGGTGCGTGCCACAGATGGTCGCGCCCCCGCCACTGCTCTGACTGCCCTTGTGGCTGACCGCCTGGGGGCAGAAAGCGTGCAGTCGGTCATCCGGTTCACCTACGCGCCCACAACGACCAAGAAAGAAATTGCCGCGCTGGCTACTCTGCTGGATCCTGCCCTGCAGCAGGGAGACGCCGCTGCACACGCCATCGTCGACAAAGCCGCCAACGAGCTGGCCGCCATGGCCGCCGCCGTCATACCCGCGCTGGACCTGCAAAACGGTGCCATAGCCCTACTTGGCAGTGTTTTAGTCAAAAACAGGACACTGCGTACCACACTGACAGCCCGCCTGCACGCACAGTTTCCGAGCCTCTCTTTTCCTACCCCGTTGGGTGATGCCGCCGATGGCGCTGCCGTTATGGCTGAAATCTTGTACAAACAAGGAGGAATCTCTTATGCCTGACATGCTGGTAAAGCTGTACGACCTGCCCGATGAAGCCCCCGCCCTTGCCCGCAGCCGCGCATTTGGGGTGGAGATCCGCCGTGCCATGCCGCCTGACCGTGAGCGTGTGCTACGCTGGGTGGGTGAGCACTCCGGCGAGTGCGCTGCCGGCGAATGTGCCGTGGCTTTTGCCCACACCCCCTGCGGCTGCTGGATCGCCACCCGCGGTGCGGAGATCGTGGGCTATGCCTGCTATGATGCCACCGCACCGGACTTTTTCGGCCCGACACGCGTTTTGGACAGCGAGCAGGGACACGGCGTGGGAACCGCGCTGCTGCTGCGCTGCCTGACCGCCATGCGGGAGCACGGCTACGGTTACGCTATCATCGGCAGCGTCGGCCCGGTTGCATTTTACGAAAAAAACTGCCACGCGACGGTGATTCCCGATTCTGACCCGGGCATTTACAAAGATTTTTTGCGTGGTATGGAAAAGCGCGGCCAATAATTGTGTTGTACATTTTCTCTTGCCTCAAAGATTCTATAATTTTCCTATCTCTTTCAGCTAAGTATAAATCAATCAAAACTATACAAGAAGCATTTTTTGTGCGAAGTGCATGTAACATCAACACAATCAAATAAAAAGAAGTAGCTGCGATAAAATTAGGGCCGCACCACATTCAGAACATCGGCGGAAGTTGCCACAACTTTTAGAGTACCGGCTTCACAGGTGTCGATGTAAGAAATATATGAGCATCGAGGATGTCAAGCAGGTTCTCAAAAAGAATAACATCATCTAAGCCAAGCAAATCCCTCCCGGTTTCATCCTCTTTGGAAGGTGCGGTGCAGGCATTTTTTGCTTTTCCGGGGGCAGAGCAGTATACGTAACCGCTCAACCACAGCCGTCAAGCAGAAATAAAACTGGAGCTAAACCCGGCTCCAGCAAACTTCAAATTTTCTTTTTGCAAACGTCGGGCAGCTTGTCTGACCACGGCAGCAGATCATTTAAGAACGCACGGTCATTCGGATCATGCTCCCGGCCATAAAGATGCTCTGCAATCTCGTCCAGTAAAAAGCGGAAATACTCATACGGCTTCAAATTGTTGGCCTTGGCCGTTTCTGCAATGATGTATAGAATCGCACTGGATTGTGATCCTCTGGGCGTGTTGAGCATCATCCAATTCTTGCGCCCAACTGTAAAGGGGCGGATAGCACGTTCACTTCATCGACTATATTTGGGGCATTAACCATTTTCAACCCTCACTTCCTTAATTGGTGCCAGAAATGTATCTGGGTCGAAATATAAGTTTTCCAGAATGGGAACCACATCAATATATTCCTCTTCCGGCTTATCATTCTGCTTGTATTTCGCCATCGCAACAATATAGCCGTGATCCCATTCTTTTACCTCTGTATAGTGCTCCAACGAATACGGAGCACGAAATCTGATTACTTTGTCTCCCACACGGAATATCGTGTAGTTGGGCTCATTGCTCAGAATCGCCTGCTGGTTATTCATAATCAAAGTCCATTTAAATCCGCTTCGTAAGTCAATCCTTCGGAGATTTCGATAGTGTCAGTAACAATTTTCACAGCTTTTATCAGAATGTTTGCAACAAAATTCTCACCTTTCAAGGAAGTGTGACGCGAAAGAGGCTGTTGCACAAGGAAAAAATCCAAGTGCAGCAGCCTCTTTACGGTTAAATGCCTCCAGAAGCACAAAAACGCTCGCCATAGACCCCCTAATTTCCAAAAAGCAGATAACTCAAACAGGCCCTTCTGAATAACGATTGTTTTCCAGAGGAGCCTGTTTTCCAAATTTTCAAAAATCAGAAATTCAGGTATGCTTTAGGATGAATCAAATGCAGATTTTGCAGTCCACTGTTGCACTTTGCCAGCAG
>ENA-OQDA01000110-OQDA01000110.1-human-gut-metagenome-genome-assembly--contig:-NODE-110-length-34218-cov-5.223754_pt1 | contig 34218 bp, 33 predicted proteins | sample MGYA00242771_ERZ504603 | MGnify/ENA primary metagenome ERZ504603 (study PRJEB26092, sample SAMD00036328) | human gut metagenome | host: Homo sapiens | study: EMG produced TPA metagenomics assembly of...
TGGCGGTTGGGCGCAGGGTCAGTGCGGGAAATTCTTCCTGCAGGTTATACCGATTTACCACACCGAAATTCTTGATGGTGTGGGCCGGTGTTCCGTCCGGCCAGTGTGGGCGCACTTTTTGTCCCTCCGTACTGAAACCGTTCTCGATAATGTCCTGACACATGGTCACGAACAGCTGATCCGCTTTGCTCATATGTTACTCCTCTTCAATAATCCGGATGGCTTCCTCAATGACTTCGTCCAGCCGATCCGATTCCTCTGCCAGAAAAAAGATATCCAATCAAGGCTTCAAATCCCGTGGCCACCTTGTAGGTGCGGGGGTCCGTATTCTTGGACCGGGACAGTGTCCGATGATTTCGAGCTCTCTTGTAGAGACGGATTTCATCCTCCGTCAGGAATCCGTTCACCAACTTCCGCATGGCTTTCGCCTGACCCTCCGCCGAAACGTAGCGAACCGCCATCTTATGGAGTTTTCCCACATCGTGAGGATCGTGCTCAATCAGCATTTCCCGGACGCGAACCTCGTACACCGCATCACCCATGTACGCCAGGGTTGTCGTGTTAATGTTCTGTATTTCCTGATCCATTCTTAGTTGTTTCTGATAATCTGCACCCCTTGAGGTGTATCCTTCAGCGTGTATCCTTTCTCCGCCAGCATATCCCGGATTTCATCCGCTCTGGCCCAATTCTTCTCTTTCCGCGCTTGCTGACGCTCTTCCACCAGCGCCTGAATATCTTCACCGATGACATCCTCTTCCGCATCCTGCAGAATTCCCAGAACATCGGTCAGCTCGTGAATCCGCTTCAGCGCTTCTTCCGCAAATTCCTTCGATCCGCTTTCGTGCACTGCCTGGTTCACGGCGGTCACCATTTCAAAGATGACGGAAATCGCCAATGCCGTATTCAGGTCGTCCTCCAGCGCAGCGATAAATTCTTCTTTGTAATAGCCGTTCAGCTTCTCCAAGGTTTCCTTTTCCGAAGCGGACATCTCATCCGTACCGTTTTTCTTCAGGAATTCCAGCGTCTCTACGGCGGTCACAATACGATCGTAGCCTTGTTTTACGCTGTTCATTTCCGTGTCGCTGAAATTAATCGGGCTCCGGTAGTGTCCCGACAGCAGGAAGAACCGAATGAAATCTCCGGTAAAGTCCTTTCGAATGTCCCGAACCGTAAAGAAGTTGTTCAGGGATTTGGACATCTTCACGCCGTCCACGGTGATGTATCCGTTATGCATCCAATACTTTGCGAACGGTACGCCGTTGCAAGCCTCGGACTGTGCAATTTCGTTCTCATGATGCGGGAACTGCAAATCCTGTCCGCCGCCGTGGATATCGATGGTCTCGCCCAGATGCTTCTTCGCCATGGTGGAGCACTCGATGTGCCAGCCCGGACGGCCTTTTCCCCACGGGGAATCCCACGCAATTTCATCCGGTTCCTTCTGCGCCTTCCACAGTGCAAAATCCAGCGGATCCTTCTTCACTTCGCCTATTGCAATCCGGGCGCCGGACTCTAGGTCATCGATATTCTGTCCGGACAGCTTTCCGTAGTCCTTGAACTTCCGGGTGCTGTAGTACACATCCCCGTCTGCCTCATAGGCATAGCCCTTATCGATTAGCGTCCGGATGAAAGCAATGATCTCCGGAATGTGCTCGGACACCTTCGGGTGCACGTCCGCCGGAATCACGTTCAGCGCCTTCGCATCTTCGAAGTATTCTTTTATGTACTTCTCGGATACCTCCGGAGCGGTGATTTCCTCTTCCTTGGCCCGGCGAATAATCTTGTCATCCACGTCAGTGAAATTCTGCACGAACTTCACATCATATCCTCTGTATTTGAAATACCGGCGCAGTGTATCGAACACCACGAAAGGTCTGGCATTTCCAATGTGAAAGAAATTGTATACGGTCGGTCCGCAGACGTAAATCCGAACCTTCCCCTCTTCCAGCGGTACGAATTCTTCCTTGCAGCCGGTCATGGTATTGTATATCTTCATCGGTTCCCCTTTCCCCGCCAAATCTCTCCGGCGGTTCCCATTCGGTTAAAAACAATTTCGGGCAGTCTCCATCACCCGATTCAAAATCCGGTCCATTAAATTATACACCAACTACTGCACCAATGCATCCCATAATCAGCAATACGTATATTGCGTTTACGTGGAACTTCTTGATCAGCAGGACGGTGGCGGCGCACATCAGGATGGCAATTCCGTCAATGTGTCCCGGTAAAATACCGGAAATGGCGGAAATGCTCCCCCCTAAAGGATGCTCCGCTTCGACGGCCGGCCGGCAGATGGTAGGGCCGCGGCAAAAATCATGCCCACCGTCGCGGGCCGAATTCCCTCCAGCGCTCCTTGAACGATTCGGCTCTGCTTGTAGCGATCAATCATGCTGGCGACGATGGCTACAAGGATAAAAGCAGGTGTGGCAACCCCCAGCGTGGCTACGAGGGACCCCGGCATTCCCGCCGTCTGATACCCCACATAGGTGGCCGTGTTCACCGCTACCGGTCCCGGCGTGACCTGTGCAATCGCCACGATGTCCGCATATTGGGACGAGGTCATGGACACAAATCCCCGGATGGTATCGTAGATCATGCCCACGATGGCCATACCGCCGCCGAACCCCACAGCGCCAATTTTGAAGAATGCCCAGAATAGTTTTGCGAAAATCATTTCAAGACTCCTTCCCGGCGAGTGTTCCAAAGCGACCGAAGAATTCCGGTCACAAGAAACAGGAGTACAATCAGCACCACACTCATATTCGTAAATTCGATCAGCAGAATCCCCGCCAAGGAGGAAATCCCGGAAAACCAATCCTTGATGACGCCCTTAGCAATGGAATATACCGCAATCAGCACCAGTCCCATGGCGGCCGCCCGAAGGCCGCCCAACGCACCCATCACGTACGGATTATCTCCGAAGGCGGACAGGCCTTTGGCCACCAAAATAATCACGACAAAAGAAGGAAGCACAACCCCCACAGTCGAAACAAGGGATCCAAGCAAACCCTTTCGCTTGAATCCCACGTATGTTGCCATGTTAATTGCAATAACACCGGGGAGGCTCTGGCAGACGGATATGACATCCAGCGCTTCCTCTGCCGTGAACCACTTCTTTTCGTTGACGGCGATGTTCTGAAGAATCGGTATCATCGCCACACCGCCGCCAATCGTAAATAATCCCAGTTTAAAGAATGTTATAAAAAGCTCTAACACAATTACAGTCCAAATCTCTCCGCATTTACCAGATCGATGGCATCCTTTGTCGCATCTTCTGCAGACTTCAGGGTCATCTCCCCTTCTCTTCTCAGCTTATACTCCACAACACCCTCGCCGGCTTTCTTTCCGACGGTGATTCGAATCGGCAGTCCCAGCAAATCCGCATCCTTGAACTTCACGCCCGGTCTCTCATCTCTGTCATCGCACAGAACTTCCACACCGGCCTTCTCCAGCTCTTCCTCAATCTTGTCGGCCAGATTCATCTGGGTTTCATCCTGCGGATTGATTACGGTAATCATTACGTGATACGGCGCAACGGAAATCGGCCAGATAATGCCGTCTTCATCGTTGTGCTGCTCGATGATTGCCTGCAGGGTACGGGTGATGCCGATGCCGTAGCAACCCATCTGGTATACGCAGTCGTTTCCGTTCTCATCCTTGTAGAATGTCTTCATGGATTCGGAGTACTTGGTTCCCAGCTTGAAAATCTGTCCAACCTCGATACCTCTGCTATGCTCGATAATCGGTTTTCCGCACTTCGGGCAGCGCTCGCCCTCTTTCAGAACCTTGATATCCGTTACGATGTCGCCCTTGTAATCTCTTCCGTAACATACGCCGGTCATGTGGTGGTCTTCCTTGTTCGCACCGGCACACATGTTCACGGTTCCTACCAGTTCGCTATCCACTACAATCTTGCAGTTCTGCAGTCCTACCGGACCGGTGAATCCGCCGACACAACCGGTGGTTGCACCCATCTCGTCCTCATTGGCGAATTCGATGTAGTGTTCCGGAATGCCCAGTGCATTTACCAGCTTAATCATGTTCACTTCACGGTCACCGCGAACGAAAGCGCATACGTACTCTGCCGGATTCAGTTCATCGTCGTAGGTAACGAACATCAGCGCTTTGATGGACTTCTTCACATCCATGTGGAGGTAGTTGCATACGTCCTCGATGGTCTTGGTTCCCGGAGTATATACGCTCTTCAGTTCTTCCATCTCTTCCTGAACCGGTTCATCATCTACGCATTCCGCTCTCTCCAGCGTTGCCGCATATCCGCATTCCGGACAGTGTGCCAGTTCACTCTCTCCCACGTTAGACAGTGCGGAGAATTCGTGAGAACGGCTTCCACCGATTGGGCCGTTGTCCGCTTCTACAATTCTGTAGTCCAGTCCGCAGCGAGTGAAGATTCTCTCATAAGCACCGTACTCGTTCATGTAGCTGACATCCATTCCCGCTTCATCTCTGTCGAAGGAATATCCGTCGCTCATCAGGAACTCTCTGGAACGCAGCAGTCCGTATCTTGGACGAGCTTCGTCTCTGTACTTCCACTGAATCTGGTACAGGGTCTGCGGAAGCTCTCTGTAGGAAGAGAATTCGTTCCGTGCGATATCCGTTACGGTCTCCTCATGCGTCGGTCCAAGGCAGAAGTCTCTTCCGTTTCTGTCCTTGATTCTCCACAGTTCCGGTCCGTATGCATACCATCTTCCGGATTCCTTCCACAGTTCGGCCGGATTCGGTCCCGGCATCAGGATTTCCTGATCGCCGATGCGGTCCAGTTCCTCCCGGACGATATTCTCCACCTTCCGAAGGGAACGGTATCCCAGCGGCATGAATTCATAGATTCCCGCTGCTACCTTGCGAACCAGGTTGGCACGAATCAGCAACTGATGGCTGACCAGTTCCGCTTCCTTCGGTGCTTCTCTCAATGTCTTCAGATGTCTCTTGGATAATTTCATTTCTATTGTCTCCCTTCAATCGTGCAGCTCGCTATTGCCGCAATACCTTCTTCCCGTCCCGTAAAGCCCAGCTTCTCCGTGGTGGTGGCTTTTACATTCACCTGTCCCTCGGAAACATTCATCGCCCGGGCGAGATTCTCTTTCATGGCTTCTATATGAGGTGCCAGCTTCGGCTTCTCACAAATAATTGTCACATCCACGTTGACAACCCGGTAGTCGCCGATAATCCGGATTACCTCCCGGAGCAGCTCTATGCTGTCCGCTCCCCGATATTTCTCATCGGTATCCGGAAAATGTTTTCCAATATCTCCTTTTCCCGCAGCTCCCAGCAGGGCATCCATCAATGCGTGCGTCGCTACGTCCGCATCGGAATGTCCCAGAAGTCCCAATTTGCTGGGGACCGGAGTCCCGCACAATATCAGGTTTCTGTCCGGGACAAGGCGGTGTACATCGTAACCGTTTCCTGTTCTGATTTCCATAGAAATGTCCTCTTTGGTCGTTATTTTTCGGTTGGCGTACTCTCCCTCCACAAGGACCACGGAGATGCCCGCCAATTCCGCGACGGATGCATCATCGGTACCGGAATATCCCTTCTGTCTCGCAACATCGTAGGCCCGGCGAATCACATCCAGCCGAAAGCTTTGAGGCGTCTGAACGCAAAACATGCGCCTTCTCTCAATAACTTTACTGTCCATTATAGGATAAATAAATAACGAGTTCAAGTCGGTATCCGGAATAATCCGCATGGAATCTACCGACGGAACCGCAGTACATACCGCATCCCACCGATCCAGACCCTTTAAGTTTCGGTCAATGATTCCGGTCGTCAGGTCCGCTCGAGCACCATCGTGAATCAGCACCTTCACGGAACTTTCCGAAATTCCTTTCTCTCTGCAAATATTTCCGCACATATCCAGCCCGGCCCGGACGGAGTCTCTTCGTTCCTTTCCGCCCTTCGTCAGCCGCACCGCCTTGCCGGAAACCTCCTGTAGGGCGCGGGCTGTTTTTAGGTAAAAATCCGCATTCGTACCGTCCTCCGGCGTGACGATGACGATTTCGTCGATATCCGGATGTTCCGCAAACGGCCGCGCGGCGCACTCCAAAACAGTGCTGTCCCGATACGGCAGCATCTGCTTCGGCACCTCCGCGTTCATGCGGGTTCCTTTTCCCGCCGCAACTACGATTCCAATGTTCATCGTTTTCTCCCTCAATATATTTTTCTAAAAGTATTCATATATAAAAACCGGTCGTTTCCGGCCATATACCGTTCTCGGTTATATGTGGGATTCGACCAGTTCATCTGCTTCTTCCATTGTATAATTTCCCGCCAGCATCAGCTCGCTTTCCAGAATCTGCTTTGCCGTGCCCAGGAGCTTCTTCTCTCCGGTGGAGAGGGACTTCTTTCGATCGCTTCGCACTAAATTTCGAACAACCGAAGCGACTTCCTCGATTTCCCCGGTTTTCAGCCGATCCATATTCAAGCGGTATCGACGATTCCAATTCGCCGGCATCGCTTCCGCCTCTTCGCCCAGCAGCTTAAAGACTGTCGGAAAATCTTCCGCAGTAATAATTCTGCGCACGCCAACCCGCGCAGAACTTTCCACCGGAATCAGGACCGTCATCTTGCTGTGCGGCAGGTTCACATCGTAATATTTGTGAATTTCGCCCAACACTTCTTTCTCGACAATATCTGTAATCGTTCCGGCTCCGTACATCGGATATGCTATTTTCTCGCCAACCTGAAACATATCGTCTCTCCTTTTTTCGACACACTGTTATTATATCCCGAGGCAAAAATATTTGCAAGTAAAAATTTATTATTTTACCATCATGCTGTATATATGTCAACTGCATTTCTCGCTTTTTATTGCCGCAAGCGGTACTTTTCGGGACGGGGAAACATATACTTATCAGTTGTTATTCTATCATCTTTCACATTTCTGTGATATAATTTTTACAGTTTTTCAATGGCGCAATCTCTTATAATAAAAGGGACTGCCGGAATACTGAAAGGAGAAACTTGAATGAAGAAATTACTCGTAGTGGACGACGAAGATAAGATCCGTGAGGTCATCAAAGAATACGCTGAGTTCAGCGGATATGAGGTGACCGAAGCAGCCGACGGCATGAGTGCCATCGGTCTCTGCAAGCTCAACGATTACGATTTGATTATCATGGATGTGATGATGCCGAAGCTGGATGGATTCAGCTCCGTGAAGGAAATCAAGAAGATCAAGGATATCCCGGTAATCATGCTCTCCGCCAGAGGGGAAGAATACGACAAGCTGTTCGGCTTTGAGCTGGGCATCGACGATTATGTGGTCAAGCCATTCAGCCCGAAGGAACTGATGGCTCGGGTGAATGCGATCCTGCAGCGGAAGAGCGGTTCCGAGAACAACAGCGCCCAGGTAATGAAGTTCGACGGACTGGAAGTGAACTTTGCCGCCCGCACCATTACCGTAGACGGTGAACGGGTCAACCTGACCCCGAAGGAATACGACCTTCTCTTCTACCTGATTCAGAATAAGAATATTGCATTGTCCAGAGACAAGCTTCTTTCCGACATCTGGGGATACGACTTCTTTGGCGACGACCGCACCATCGATACCCATATCAAGAATCTGCGGAACAACCTGGGACCGTATCGAAATTTCATTGTAACGTTGAGAGGAGTAGGATACAAATTTGAATACGACGACAGCAAGAAAGGAAAAGAATCAGCAGAATAAGTTTGATCTTAACAGCATCCGAACCGTCATGCTGCTGTACTTCTTCACTTTTGCAGCCGTATTGATTATGCTGATTTGGTCGCTCCAGAGCTTCTTCATGACCCATTATTTTGAACAGATGAAGGTTCAGGAAACGGAGCATACCGCTGCTCTTCTGAAGAACGAGTTTCTGCAGGACGACGGGCAATTCAAGAATCTGGCGCTCAACGCCTCTGCATCCAGTGATATTTTCATCCGGGTGGACACTCCGAACGGCACCAGCGTCTTTGACAACGGTTCGTACTTCAGGCCATCTTCCATCGCCTACGATTACGAAACATCCACGGCGCGGGACCGCTTGGAGAAGAGCAATAAGAATTCCGTTTCCCTAGTGGCTAACGATACGAAGAAGGACAGCCGGAAACTGATTTATGCCACCTACATCGGGGACACACCCAGCAATAACATTTTGTTCATCGTGGCCCCCTTGTATCCGGTGAAATCCACCATATCCATCCTTCGGCTGCAGCTGAAATACATCAGCTGCATCGCCCTGATTGTGGCCGCACTGCTGGCACTGTTCATCGCCCGAAGGCTGTCTCGACCGATTAAGGACATCACCAAATCGGCCGTGGAACTTTCTCACGGCAACTACAACGTGAAATTCAACGGAGGCATGTTCACAGAGACCAACGAATTGGCCCGAACCTTGAATACCGCTTCCTACGAAATGCAGAAGACGGACTTCTATCAACGGGATTTGATTGCCAATGTGTCCCACGATCTGAAGACTCCGCTCACCATGATCAAATCCTACGCGGAAATGATCAACGACATCTCCGGTGATAATCCGGAGAAGCGGAAGGAGCACCTAAAGGTCATCATCACCGAAGCGGATCGGCTGAACAAGCTGGTATCCGACATGCTTTCCGCCTCCAAGATTCAGTCCAACACTCTGGAGCTGGACAAGGAAATCTTCGATTTGGTGGCAGTGACGGAGGAAATCGTGGCTACCTATAAGGTGCTGAACGAGCAGAACGGATACCACATCCGACTGAACAAGTGCAAGGCGGCTTATGTCTACGGCGACAAGGAGAAAATCAAACAGGTCCTGTCCAACTTCGTCTCCAATGCCATTAAGTATTGCGGTGAGGATCGGGTGGTGATCGTGGAGGTAAAGCGAATCGGCAAAAGGTCCGGGTAGATGTTATCGACCACGGCGACGGCATCGCCTCCGACGAACTGTCCCACGTATGGGAACGGTATTACCGCACCAGCGCGAACCGGAACCGGAGCATCGAAGGATCCGGCCTGGGGCTTTCCATCGTCAAAGGTATTCTGGTACTCCACAATGCTAATTACGGGGTAAAAAGCAAGGTAGGCCAGGGCAGCGACTTCTGGTTCGAAATGGATACGGTGAAAAAGCCGACAGATACCGAATGCAAAAATAAAACCCATGGATAATAATTCAATCTCTGTCCGGCGCAGAACCCGGGCAGAGATTTTTACGGTGTATAATTCACACTGCTATTTTCGTTTGATTTATTAATTATATAAAACATTTGGAGGAATGTATGAACAAAAGAGTCTGCATTATTTACACCGGCGGCACCATCGGCATGGTGCCGACCCGGGACGGCTACCAGCCGAAGGAAGGATATTTTTCCGGCGAACTGGAGAAGATTCGGGATCTGTATTCCGATGCCATGCCGAAGTGGGATCTCATCGAATACGATCCGCTTCTGGATTCGTCCAACATCACCTACGTGCAGTGGAACCGGATGGCCAACACCATTAAAGAGAACTACGAGCGCTACGACGGCTTCGTCATTCTCCACGGCACCGACACCATGGCCTATAGCGCTTCTGCCCTATCCTTCATGCTGGAAGGTCTGAAGAAACCGGTCATCTTCACCGGTTCGCAGATTCCTCTGTACGAGCTCCGTTCCGACGGACGGGACAATCTGATCACCTCCCTGATAATTGCGGCCAATAGTGACATCCACGAGGTATGCCTGTATTTCGGCAACCATCTGATTCGGGGAAACCGTGCTGTCAAAACCTCTGCGGACGGACTGATTGCATTCTCCTCCCCGAACTACCCGGTACTGGCCAAAGCCGGCATCGACATTGAATACTTCCCGAACCGCTTCCTGCCGGAACCAAAAGAACCGTTCCGGGTAACGGAGATGAAACCCACATCCATCGGTGTCATCAAATTGTTCCCGGGAATTCACTTCGATCTCTTTGCGCCAATCGTCAACAAGGATCTTCAGGCCCTGGTTCTGGAAACCTTCGGCACCGGAAACATTCCGAACTACGATTCGGAGCTTCCGCCGCTCATCAGCAAGGCTATCGAAAACGACACCGCCGTGGTGGTATGCACGCAGTGCATGCAGGGAACCGTTCGTCTGGGCACCTATGAGACCAGCTCCGAACTGGCCCGGGCCGGTGCCGCCAGCGGCAGCAATATGACCACCGAGGCCACGGTCACCAAGCTTCAGTACCTGTTCAGCAAAGGCTTCACTGCCAACGAGGTTCGCGACTGGGTAGAATCAGACCTACGGGGAGAGCTGACCATTGGCTAGCCGGAACAAGAAGCACGCCATCATCCCTGTTTTTATCCCTCACAAAGGGTGCCCCAACGACTGCATCTTCTGCAACCAGCGGAAAATCACCGCACGCTCGGCGGCAGTCACCCCGGAGGATGTGCGAACCACCATCCGCACTTGGCTCACCACGCTGCAAGATGTTCCGGCAGTGGAAGCCGCATTCTACGGCGGGAGTTTTACGGGGATTCCGTTGGAAGAACAGCGGGCCTACCTGGAAGTGGCGCGGGAATACAAGTGGGCGGGGGCAATTCAGAAGATTCACCTGTCCACCCGGCCGGACTACATCACCCCGGAGATCCTGGACAACCTGAAAGAATATTCCGTGGATACCATCGAGCTGGGCGTGCAGTCCTTCGATGAGGATGTACTCCGCCAAAGCCGCCGAGGCCATACAGCGCAGCAGGTCTACGACGCCGTTTCACGAATCCAAGACTACGGTTTCGAGCTGGGAATTCAGCTGATGATTGGACTGCCCGGCGATACGATGGAGAAGTGCCTCTATTCCGCACGGGAAACCGCCCGTCTGCGGCCGCAGCTGGCGCGCCTGTATCCCACCATCGTTCTGGACGAAACGGATCTCTATGACGCATACCGGCAGGGCACGTACATCCCGCTGAGCCGAGAAGAGGCCGTTCTTCGCACAAAAGAAATGTACAAAATCCTAGAGGCGTCCGATATTACCATCATGCGAGTGGGGCTGAAGAGCACGGAGCTCATCGGCGACGGCGGAGCCATTAACGGCGGAACCTACCACCCGGCCTTTCGCCAGCTGGTGGAAGGGGCGATTGCCCGAGAACGCATCGAGCCGCTGCTGAATCGATTGAAACTCAACGCTTCCGGCAATTCTTTAACAGAAAACAAACAGAAAATTGATGTATTTTCTAACGGAAAATGGTATTCTAATATGGTAGGTAATGAAGCCGACAATAAAAAGTATTTTACCCAAAAATTTCCGGAATTCAATTTCCGCTTTCGCCGGGACGACAGCCTGGCCGACGGACAGTTCCGGGTATCTGCAAAGGAGGAAAAAAATGGATAGAGAGAAAGCTGTGGTAACCATCACCGGCAGAGATGAGGTAGGCATTCTGGCCTCCGTCTCCGCTTGCTGCGCCAATGCCAATGCCAGCGTCATCGAGATGACCCAATCCGTAAAGCAGGACTTCTTCACCATGATGATGGTCATCAGCATCGAACAGATGAATGTAACAATTGCTGAGCTCCGGGATGCGATTCTGAAGGAACTCCCGACAATGGACGTTCATGTAATGCATGAAAATATTTTCAATTCCATGCATCGGATTTAGCAGAAGGGAGAACAAGCATGTATAACGATATTGGCGATATCTTGGAAACCATTTCCATGATTCGAGACAAAAACCTGGATGTCCGTACCACCACCATGGGCATTTCTCTGCTGGACTGCGCGGACAGCGACATCGACCGCTCCTGCGAGAAGATCTACGAAAAGATCTGCCGAAAAGCGGAACACCTGGTGGAAACCGGCGAAAAGATTACCGGAAAGTACGGAATTCCAATTGTAAACAAGCGGGTTTCCGTTACACCGATTGCCATGCTGGCCGGTGTATCCGGCGGCGATCCGGTGAAATACGCACGTACGCTGGATCGAGCAGCTCATACTGTCGGAATTGATTTTATCGGCGGATATTCCGCACTGGTCCAGAAGGGCTTCAGCGCCGGGGACCGGGAACTGATTGAATCCATCCCACAAGCTTTGGCCGAAACCCAGCTGGTGTGCTCCTCGGTAAATATCGGCTCCACCAAGGCCGGCATCAACATGGATGCCGTTGCCCTGATGGGCCGACAGATTCAGAAAGCCGCACTCCTCACCAAAGATAACCAGTGCATGGGCGCTGCCAAACTGGTGGTGTTCTGCAACGCGGTAGAGGATAACCCGTTCATGGCCGGTGCTTTCCACGGCGTGGGCGAAGCAGATTCCGTCCTCAGCGTTGGCGTATCCGGTCCGGGCGTGGTTCGGTCCGTGCTGCATGACCTTCCGGACGATGCTCCGCTGAACGAGGTGGCAGAAACCATTAAGAAAACGGCATTTAAGATTACCCGTGTCGGTCAGCTGGTGGGTTCTGAAGCCGCTGCCGCATTGGGCGTACCGTTCGGAATCGTGGATCTGTCTCTGGCACCGACTCCGGCAATCGGCGATTCCGTTGCCCGTATTCTGGAAGAAATCGGCCTGGAGCAGTGCGGTACTCACGGTACCACCGCTGCACTGGCCATGCTCAACGATGCGGTTAAAAAGGGCGGCGTAATGGCTTCTTCCAGTGTCGGCGGACTCTCCGGCGCATTTATCCCGGTAAGTGAAGACGAGGGTATGATTGCTGCCGCTCGCAGCGGAAACCTGGTTCTGGAGAAGCTGGAAGCCATGACCGCGGTATGCTCCGTGGGTCTGGACATGATTGTGATTCCGGGAGACACCACTCCGGAAACCATCTCCGCCATCATCGCCGACGAGGCGGCCATCGGCATGGTGAACAGCAAAACCACAGCCGTTCGCGTTATTCCGGCCATCGGTCTGAAGAGCGGCGAGGAACTGAACTTCGGCGGTCTGCTGGGCTACGGTCCGGTAATGGATCTGAAGAATCCTTCCCCGGCAAAAATGATTCGCCGCGGCGGACGGATTCCGGCTCCGCTTCAGAGCTTGAAAGAACTAACAAAAAATATAAACGCTTCATGAAAAAAGCGAGAGGGCTGCACTGCAGCTCTCCCGCTTTTTTCGTGGGATGTTTTACTTTCCCTTTACGGTCTCAGGCCCATTCCGCCTTCCAGGGTGATGGTCTCACCGCTCATGAACTTGAAGTCCGGCGAAGCCAGCTGTACGCAGGCACGACCGATTTCTTTCTCTACGTCGCCGTAATGACCTGCCGGCGGCATCTTTACATTCGCTTCATTTGTTCATTTTTCTAATTACTGTATTAATACCAGAATTTACCGCTGAACGCGAAGGACACCTCGGCCGTCAGGCTGATTCGACCTTCCAGGAAGTTCACCAGAATATCGCCTCCCGGCGTTTCCACGATAATCTCCTTATCTCCTCTGCAGTAGCCCTGTTCCACCGCCATGCGGGCGGCACAGAATGCCGCACTGGCGCTGGAGAGCACCGCACCGTTGGCGCCGTCCCAGATCTTCAAACGGATGGTGGACGCATCCACCACCTTGATGAACTCGAAGCATGCCGGTGCATTGAAGATATCCGAATATTCGATTTCCGGTCCCAGCTTTTCGATATCAAAGGTATCGATGGAGTCGCAGAAAATCTGGCAGTGGAGCCCGCCCCCGGCAATTCGGCTGGTTTTCAGCGCCGTTGCGCCGGCGGTCGCCAGCTTCTCCTGAACGCAAGTGTCCGCAGCGGCTGCCTTTTCCATATCCCGGTCGTACAGGAACTGATCTTCCGGAACATACATGATTACCGATGTTACCCATCCGTCTCGCATGAACAGCTTCAGCTTCTGGATACCGTTGACGGTTTCCACCGTCATCATATCCCGACCGATCAAGCCCTGCTCGTAGGCGTATTTTGCACCGCAGCGGATGCCGTTTCCGCAGGCATCCCCTTCCGTGCCGTCGCTGTAGAAGACTCTCATCTTCACATCGGCCTTCCGGGACTTCTCCACCAGGACGATGCCGTCGCCGCCGATGGAGCGGTGGCGGTCGCACAGGCTGATGCACAGGGACTCCGGTCCCTCAATCCGTCCGTCGAAGTTATCCAGTACGATATAGTCATTTCCGCAGCTGTGCAGCTTGGTAAAGTACACATTTCGGTGGGTTGCCCGCATATGGTTGATGTCCACCAGCTCGGTGTTCTGTTCCGAATATCTGGATTCAATCATATTGACCAGGGCACCGGCGGTATCCACGCTGGTGAGGCAAGGGATGCCCAGCTGCATCGCCCGCTTGTGCACGGCGGTGTAATCGCCCAATGCCGCATCGTTGGCCTGTCCGGTAAAGATGATATAGCTGGTCTTTCCGCTTTCCATCAGATCGATGATATCCGTGCTCTTCTGGGCCTTCTGAACCTGAGTAACCTCGATACCCATGGTGCGGATGGCTTCTGCCGTGCCTCTTGTGGCATAAAGCTTCATTCCCAGGGTGTGCAGTTTCATGGCAATCGGCAGGATTTCCGGATAATCCCGTTTCTGAACGGAAATCATTACGCCGTGTTCCTCTCCGTATTTTCTCGGCGGCACGGTGAATCCGGCGGCGGTCAGTCCCTTGAACAGAGCTTCGTTCATGGTCCGACCCAGTCCCAGAACTTCTCCCGTGGATTTCATTTCCGGTCCCAGGATGGAGTTGGCATCGGTGAGCTTCTCAAAGGAGAATACCGGAACCTTTACGGCCACGTAGGCCGGAGTGCGGTACAATCCCGTTCCGTATCCCAGATCTTCCAGCTTCGCCCCCAGCATTACCTGGGATGCCAGATCCACCATCGGTACACCGGATACCTTGCTGATGTACGGTACCGTCCGGGAGGCTCTCGGATTCACCTCGATGACGTACAGCTCTCCGTTGTACTGGAGATACTGAATATTGACCAGGCCCTTGGTACCCAATGCCAGCGCCAGTTTCTCGGAAATATCCACAATTCGTCTCAGCTGACGATCCGACAGATTGAACGGAGGATATACAGCGATGGAGTCACCGGAGTGAATTCCGGCTTTCTCGATATGCTCCATGATTCCCGGAATCAGCACATCCTCTCCGTCGGAAATAACATCCACTTCCAGCTCGATGCCCGGCATGTATTTGTCCACCAGCACCGTGTTGTCGTCGGAGTTTTCCAGAATCCGTTCCATGTACTTCCGGGTATCCTCTTCGTCCCCGGCAATGGTCATGTTCTGGCCGCCGATGACGTAGGACGGTCTCAGAAGCACCGGATAGCCGATTTCTTCTGCCGCCCGAAGTGCGCCCTCCAGGTCGGTGACACTCTGACCCTTCGGACGGCTGATGCCGAATTTTTCCAGAAGAGCATCGAACTTACCTCTGTCTTCCGCCAGATCGATTCCTTCTGCAGAGGTACCCAGAATCTGAATTCCGTTGTCGTGCAGGAACTGGGTGAGCTTGATGGCGGTCCTGACCGACGAGGCCACAACGACGCCAATCGGCTTCTCCACCTTGATGATGTTCATCACGTCTTCCGGATGGAGCGGCTCGAAATACAGGCGGTTCGCCGTGTCGTAGTCCGTGGATACGGTCTCCGGGTTGTTGTTGACAATAACTACGTCGTAGCCCATCTCCCGCAGCGTCCATACGCAGTGTACCGATGAGTAGTCGAACTCGATTCCCTGACCGATTCGAATCGGGCCGGAACCCAGTACCATGATAACCGGCTTTCCGCTGCGGCGGAAGCTTCTGGATTCGCATTCCTTATCCGTTGTGGAATAGAAATACGGGGTCATTGCGTCGAATTCTGCGGCGCAAGTGTCTACCATCTTATAGCTGAAGTCCATGCCCGGAACTTCTTCCACTTCGGCAATCCGGCAAATCGCTTCGTCGGTATAGCCCAGCTTCTTCGCTTCCTCGTACATCTCTGCCGGAAGTTCTTTATTTTTGGCCGACTCTGCCAGCTCCAGTTCGAAGTCTGCCAGATGTTTGATCTTGTTCAGGAACCAGCGGTCGATCTTCGTGATGTCGTGCACCTGATCCACGGTGACCTGTCTCGTCTTAAAGCCTTCGAAAATCGCGAAGATGCGGTGATCGTCCTGCGTGCCGATCCGTTCCGTCAGGGTTTTGTCGCCCTGGTACTCAAAGTTCAGAGTGTCCAGGGAAATTTCCGCACCGCGGATGGCCTTCATCAATGCCGCCTCGAAGGAGTTGGCGATGGACATGACCTCACCGGTAGCCTTCATCCGGGTGCCCAGCTTCCGGCTGGAGCCGGCGAATTTGTCAAACGGCCACTTCGGCACCTTCAGCGCCACGTAATCCACCGTCGGCTCGAAGCAAGCGCAGGTCTTTCCGGTTACGTCGTTCACGATTTCGTCCAGGGTGTATCCCAAAGCGATTCGGGTGGTTACCTTGGCGATCGGATAGCCGGTGGCTTTGGACGCCAGGGCCGAGGAACGGGACACTCTCGGGTTCACCTCGATTACCGCATACTCAAAGCTGTCCGGGTTCAAGGCAAACTGGCAGTTGCATCCGCCTTCAATGCCCAACGCCGAAATGATTCTCAGCGCCGCGGAACGGAGCATCTGGAACTCCTTGTCCGCCAAAGTCAGGGTCGGTGCCACGACGATGGAGTCACCCGTGTGCACGCCCACCGGATCCAGGTTCTCCATCGGGCAGATCTGAATCACATTGCCCATGGAGTCTCGCATGGTCTCAAATTCGATTTCCTTCCATCCGGCGATGCTCTTCTCCACCAGAATCTGGGTAATCGGGGACTGATCCAATCCACTCTGCGCGATGGTACGCAGTTCCTCTTCCGTCTCCGCGATTCCGCCACCGCTGCCGCCTAGGGTAAAAGCAGGACGCACGATGACCGGGTATCCGATTTCCTTCGCAATATCCAGCGCCGTCTGCAGGTCTTCCGCAATTCCGGAAGGCACGCAAGGTTCGCCGATTTCTTCCATCACCTCACGGAACAGTTCCCGGTCTTCTGCCTTATCGATGGCGTCCACATTGGATCCCAGCAGGCGCACGTTGTGCTCTTCCAGCCAGTTCTCCTTGGAAAGCTGCATGGCAATGGTTAATCCGGTCTGTCCGCCCAGTCCGGCCAGCAGGCCGTCCGGCTTCTCTTTCTCAATGATTCTCTTTACGGTTTCCACCGTCAGCGGCTCCAGATAAATCTCGTCCGCCAGGTGTTTATCCGTCATGATGGTGGCCGGGTTGGAGTTCACCAGCACCGTATCGATGCCTTCCTCCTTCAGCACCCGGCAGGCCTGGGCGCCGGCATAGTCAAACTCCGCCGCCTGGCCGATGACAATCGGTCCGGAACCGATTACTAGAACTTTCTTAATACTTTTATCTTTAGGCATTTTTGTACTCCTCCATCAACTCAATGAACTGTTTAAACAGAAAACTCGTATCGTGAGGACCCGCATGAGCCTCCGGATGAAATTGTACGGAAAATGCGTTCTTGTCCGGATAAATCATTCCTTCACAGGTCCGGTCATTGGCATTCACGAAGCTGACCTCCCCTTTTCCTTCCAGGCTTTCCGGGCGAACCGCATAGCCGTGGTTCTGGGTGGTGATAAAAGTATGACCGCAATTCTCGCCGAAGGTGACCGTAGCCGGCTGATTTCCGCCCCGGTGGCCGTACTTCAGCTTAAAGGTTTCGCCGCCCTGAGACAGCGCCAGCAGCTGGTGTCCCAGGCAGATGCCGAAAATCGGAACCCGGCTCATCAGCTTCCGGATTTCTTCAATGCATCCGGTATTTTCCGCCGGGTCTCCCGGGCCGTTGGACAGCATTACACCGTCCGGTCGGGACGCCAGAATCTCCTCTGCGGAAGTGGTGCTCGGTACCACCCGAACCTCACAGCCGTACCGGTTCAACTTGCGGATGATATTTCTTTTTGCGCCGTAATCGATCAGGGCAACGCGATATTTTGCTTCTCCTTCCGGAGAAACGGTGTACGCCTCATCGCAGGTAACGGACTTTACGGCATTAACAATTGTATATTCTGTTACTGCATCCAAGTTTTCCGGAATCTCGGAGCAGATGACTGCGTTCATTACGCCGTGCTCCCGAATTTTCCGGGTCAGCGCACGGGTGTCGATGCCCCAAATACCCGGCACATCGTTGTTTTTCAAGAATGTATCCAGATCATATTCCGAGCGGAAGTTGGATGGGGTATCGCAGTATTCCCGAACCACATATCCCTTCAGGGCGCATTTGCCCTCGAAATCTTCTTCCATCATTCCGTAATTTCCGATCAGCGGAAATGTCTGCATGACAATTTGTCCGCAGTAGCTCGGGTCCGTCAGCGTTTCCACATAGCCTTCCACACCGGTGGTGAAGACCAGTTCGCCGATAGAATCCCGTTCCGCTCCGAACCTTCTACCTTCCAGAATCGTGCCATCCGCCAGTATCAGATAGCCTTTCTTGTCCTTATTCAAAGTAATCTCCTTTCAAAAAAGCCATCATTTCATACATTTCATAACCCTTGCGAATTTTTCCTATCTCATCACCTCCCGCAAAATTTCCCTGAAATAGCAACCTTCCTCTTTCTTTTAATCTATCTTGTGACCTTGTCCAGCCCAATGATGAACTGCTTCAGGTCTTTGATATGCGCTTCTGCTTCCTGGCGCGCCTTCTCCGCATCACCGGCAACAATTGCTTCCATAACATGCTTGTGTTCCTTCGGAATCCGTTCGAATACGGTTCCGTCATCATAATAGAGATACCGGAACCGCATGGACAGTTCCTGCACCTGACGGCTCAGCTCAATCAGCACGTTGTTTCGGCTGCAGCGAACGATGAAATTATGGAACTTCTCGTCGTATTCCACGATTTCCTCTTTATCTCTGGCTTCCACGGCCATCTCATACAGCCGGTGCATCTTGCTCAGTGCCAGCTTCTCTTCCTCTGTAATCCGCTGTGCCGCCAGACCGGCCGCTAGACCTTCCAAATCTTCTCGTACCTCAAAAATATCCAGCATGTTCTGGATTGAAATGTCCGATACGTACGCACCCCGTCTCGGTTCAATCACCACAAGTCCATCCGTCGCCAGCTCTCGAATGGCCTCCCGGATCGGTGTCCGGCTGACATTCATTCTCTCTGCCAGATCGATTTCCATCAAACGAGTTCTGGCTTGAATCTCGCCGGTAAGGATTTTGTGTTTGAGTTCCAGATATACTAGTTCTCGCAACGGCTTCTGAATCTGCAAATCAATGTTCATCATACATCTCTCCACTTTCTGTGTACCATACCTTCCAGTTGTCCCGAATCCATGGGGCATCTTTCGCCATTCGGTAATCAGATTCGGCTTGTGCCATCGAATTATAGTATGCAACCATTGTGGGGCCGCTGCCGCTCATCAGCACCCGGTCCGCCCGGAGATTTGCCTCCATGGCATCCTTTAGCGCTTTCGCTTCCGGATACTGTTTCAGTGTGTATTCTTCCATTCGGTTAAAAAAAATGTTTCTCCTCCACCGAACGTCCGGTTTGAGCATCCAATGCTTCGTACACTTCTCGCGTAGATACTCCGATTCCCGGATTCATCAGAATCACTCCGTATGGTTTCGGTTCCGTCGGCCGAACAATTTCGCCGATTCCCTCAATCTCTGCAGCTACTGAAGCTTCTTCAATTCCCGGCAATTCCGAAAAAACCGTTCTGTTCTTTCGCGCATTCATCATCAACGAGAACGGTACATCCGCTCCCACCGATGCCCCCAGCACCATCAGTTCCCGCAGCGAGAACGGGTTTCCGCAAAGGGCATTGGTCGCCAACATGCATCCTGCCGCATTGCCGCTTCCCCCGGCAATGCCTGCCGCTACCGGCAATTTCTTATCCACGAAGAGATACAGTTCCTCCGGTCGTTTTCCGTCTTCCGGCAATGCCTTCAGCACCGCTTCCACTCCCCGGTACGCCAAGTTGTCCGATCCCAGGGAAATTGCACTGTAATTCATACAAAATTTTACACGAACACCCTGGATAAAGCAATTGTTTGAAGGAAATTTTTGCATGCAAATACCCAAGGACTCTTCCGCAATCCCCATAGTTACTACATCGTGAAGTCCAAGATCTTGCATAAAGGACAAAATATCGTGATATCCGTCCGGACGTCTCCGGAGTACTTCCAGCGAAAGATTAATCTTCGCATAGGCGTTCATGGTGATAGATGAATTCATGCTTTTCCCTCCTGATTCGGAATCTGCTTACAAAAAAGGAATGCCAAGGGCATTCCTTTCAAAAAATACTATCTCTGGTTCCGATTGCCGAACTTCTTCGCCGCTTTCGCCGCCTTTGCCGTCGGACCGTGTGAGGAAATATATTTACCGCCCGCTGTAGAAATCGGACGCGGTGCGGAAACGCTGTACACGTTCGGGAGAATCTCACTCAGCTTCAGCTGATAATCCTTCACGTACTCGGCTTCTCCGTTCTTGTTCTTCCGCTTTGCCTTCTTTGCGGCCTTTTCTTCCTTCTTCTTGTTCTCTGCAATAACCTCTTCCACGGTCTTGCCGGTGCGCTTTGCTTCGTGGTACGGATTGAAAGCGACCTCTTCCTTCTCGTCCTTCTTATTCTTCTTTTCCTGCTGCTGGTTGGCATTTCGAATGGTCATCACGGTAATACCACCGAAGATCAGGAACATCATGCCCATGTTAATCATCATGTTCAGGCGCTGATTGAAGGTCGTGAAAGAAAGGGTGGTCTCCTTGCCCAGGCGGTCACCCTGATCGTCCATCAGATTCTCGGAAATTACCAATTTGTATTTCGCGTTGTTCTCAACCTTGAATTTCTTATTGTTGCTGTCACCCAGAACCAACAGAAGACCCTTGTCCGCCTTGCTGCTCATCACCTTAATCGGAATTTCCTTGCCGTTCGGGTCCACAATCTTTACGCACTTCGCGTTGTTCTTCTGTGCCTTTTCGCCGGCCAGCTCCCGGTTGAAACGCAGCTTCACGCCGACGTTCTCAATGGAAGTATTGGTCTGTCCATCCTTCGGATAGGAATTCACCAATTTAAAATCGCTTTCATCCGCCGAAACGAATGCCATGCTCATTGTTACCAGCACCGCTGCCAGCAGTGCAATCAGGCCTTTTCTCTTCATCAATTGTTTCCTCCATCAGTATTGTCCGGCGATGTCATTCTCTGCCGGAAAAGTTTTCGCTTCCGTGCCTTCACCGCGCGCATGTTCCGAAAGAAGTCCGACAGAATCTGTCCGCACTCCGCCTCCAGAATTCCCGTCTCCACCTCCATTCGGTGATTCAACCGTTCCTCCTGTACCACATTGAATACAGAGCCGCAAGCTCCGTTCTTCGGATCCATCGCACCAATCCACAAGCAATCCAACCGTGCCAAAACCATGGCGCCGGCGCACATGGCACAGGGCTCCAAGGTGACGTACAGCTCGCAGCCGGTCAGCCACTTGCTTCCCAGCACCCGCTCCGCCTCCCGAATGGCCAGCATCTCCGCATGCCCGGATGAATTTCGGTCGGTCTCTACATGGTTATATGCTTTTGCGATAATCTCTCCATCTCGCACCACAACCGCGCCCACCGGGACTTCTCCGATTTCCGCCGCCGCTTCCGCTTGATGCAGTGCCTCTCGCATATACATCTCATTTATATCCATAGCCGAATAATTTTATCATAGTCGGGGTTTCAATACAAGTTCTTTCGCAGATTATACCCCCCCATTTAAGAAAACTTTTGGTTAGTCGCATTTAACAATCTAGACAAAGGTTTCGCCATTGCATATAATGGAGTAGGTAAATTTTGTTAAGATAAAGGAGGGTTATCCCAATGGCTACATTAGATGTAAATGTTGAAGTAAGTGCTCGCCACGTGCACCTGTCCCAGGAGGACATCGAGAAACTGTTTGGTGCAGGTTATGAGCTGAAGGTTAAGAAGGAAATCGCAGGCGGTTTCGTTGCAGAAGAAAGACTGACCATCACCGGACCGAAGAGATCCATGGAGAGAGTTGCAATTCTGGGACCGGCTAGAAAAGGCACTCAGATTGAGCTGGCTGCTACAGACGCTCGTTCCCTGGGCGTAGATGCTCCGATCAGACTGTCCGGAGATCTGGCAGGCACACCGGGAATCAAGCTGACTGCTGAGAACGGAAACTCCGTTGAGACCGAAGCAGGCTGCATCGTTGCTCAGAGACACGTTCACCTCTCCGAGGAAGACGCTGCTAAGCTGGGCGTTGAGCAGAACCAGAACGTTGATCTGAAGATCGACACCGGCAAGAAGAGAGCTCTGGTATTCGGCGACGTTATCGTAAGAATCGGCGGACCGGTTTCCGTTGTTCATCTGGACACAGACGAAGGCAACGCTGCATGCACCGGCAGAGCTTGCGTTGGTACCGTTATCGCTGAATAATTTCGGCACGAACGAATTTTTGTAAAAAAAGAACGAGAGGGAATCGGTAAAGCCGTTTTCCTCTCGTTTTGTATTGCATAGATTTCCGGTTCGTTTCAATGTATCATCCCGACACTACGCCAGCTGATGGAAGTTTTCCCGCAGGTAGTCCACGAACGCCTTCATCACCGAGTTCATCCACTTGTTCTTCAGGCGAATCAGTTGGGTCCACATCTGCATCTCCAGCTTTTCCGTATCGATAATGGCCAATGCGCCATGATTGATTGGATCGTCCGCCAAGAATTTCGGCAGAAAGGACACGCCCTTCCCCTGGCAGATCATGTTGATAATAGCGGAGGTGGAGCCGATTTCCAGGCTCGGATGATAGCTGATACCCCGCTCGGCCAAAGCCTCTTCCATGTAGAGGCCGTAGCTGACTCCCCGGTCGGAAGTGATGAAGTTATCCCGAACCACCCGTTCCAACGGTACGTTCTTCATGGCAGCCAGCGGGTTGTCCGGATTCGTGACGAACACGATATCCTCTTTCCGCTCCACCACACTGACGAAGTCCGCAGAAATCAGTTTCCGCTCCAGGGTAAAGATGAAGTCCAAATCGTTCTGACGAAGAAGATCGAATGTGGAGGTCAGCATATCGGACGTCTTGATCACCACGTCAACCTTCGGATATTTCTCGTGAAAACCCGGGAGAATTCCCGGAAGAATTCCGGCCGAAAAGGACGAGCTGGCACCTATGCGAAGTGTGCCGGAAGGCTCATCGTCTTCCTTCATGAACGACGCCGCTTCTTCCACCGATTTCAGCAACCGCAGTGCATATGGCATGAACTTTTCGCCGGAATGGGTCAGCTTTACACTTCGACCGATTCGATCGAACAGCTGCGTGCCCAGCTCGTCTTCCAGCTGCTTGATCTGTACCGTAACCGCCGCCTGAGAGTACCCCAGCTGTGCCGCCGTCTTGGTAAAGCTCTGCATTTCCGTCGCTTTGACAAATGTTACTATATTACGAATTTCCATAAAACGTTCTCCTTATACCTTTCAAAAATTTATAATATCAAAAACAAACGCAAAATTCAATAGACCGTTGAAAATGTTGATATACTTGAATTTAAGAAGATATTCGATTTTCTGAATATCCCATTTGGTTTTCGTAAATCATTTATTATTTTTTATTGTTAGATTTATAACTATTAATTTTACAAAACATTCCCCGTATAGTATTATCATATTGTAATAAACAAACCTCTACAAAATAACCATATAAGAAAAAAACAGAAGTGACGCCGTTCTTATCGCTTCTGTTTTCTTTTTGATTTTATTTTCGCCCTCACGGAGATCTTTCGGTTGACTTCTTTTCGAATCACCTATATGATACATAATAGTATACGAAAGGTGGATTATTATGAAAAAACAATTTACTCATATCTTTACGCTTCTCACCATGGCACTGGTAATGGCTGCCGTACCGGTATGCTCTTTTGCGGCGACCGGCGGAAAGAGCCACGTAAGGGAAATTCTCTTTGCAGGCATCGCCATCGCCTTCGCAATTGATATGTGGCGAGAGTTCAAGAAAAGAAAATAACGGAAATCAAAAGGGAAAATGCACCATCATCGCATTCTCCCTTTTTTATTTCTATTTGTATTTCGTCTTAACCCGATTCAGATAAGAGGTCTTCGTTGCCGGCGCCTCCTCCATCCCCAGGAGCAGTGACAACACGTGGCGAATTTCTTTTCCGTTTCGAGCGTACTGTCCGGCACAGGAAGCGCAGAACGTGGTATTCCGAAGCCCGGAAGAAGTCAGCCCTTCGCCGAATTTTTTTGCCAGCTCCGGCTCCTCTGCCGATGCCATGCCCCCCAGACCGCAGCACTGTTCTGCCGCAGTCACTGCCGGCTCATATCCCAACAGTTTGCAAATGCCGTCGTACCATTCCCGATCGATTCGGTCCGGGCACGGAATCTGAATCTCGATATCCTTCGGCACGGAAATCTCCGGAACCAACTCCGGAAGCACCTCGTAGATGGATCTCACCCGTTGAGGAATTCGTTCCTTTAAGAAATAGTAACAGTTCGGGCAGGTGGTAATCACCTCGCCGATGCCCCGACTCTCCAGTTCCCGGCTGATTCGGTTCACGATTCGCTCCTCGTCCCGGTAGAGCCCCAGCTCCGCAATGGGCTTTCCGCAGCAGTCGTACACCGTTCCGATGCCCTTGGCCTTGCACAGGTCCGAGATTTTCCGGTTGGTCTTCGGAAACATCGAAGGGAAGTTGCAGCCCGGGAACAGCACCCGCCCCGCCGTGGCATTTCGGTAATTCCGGAATTTGTAATCCTTCTTTTCCTTGAGCACGAAGGAATAGGGTTTCTTCTCCAGCTTTCCGTCCCGCACCTGCATCCGCCGCAGATTCTGAAACAGCTGCCTGCCGGAAATTCCCGCCGGGCACACCCGGTCGCAGTTACCGCAGAGAAAGCACCCATAAACATGTTCTTGTAATTTCGTCACATCTCCCAGATCCATCTCGTACTTGTCCAGGAATGCGCAGTTCTCCCGGCATTTTCCGCAGTGCACGCAGGCATCCGCTATGTTCTGCAGGGATTCCAACGAGCAATTCTCGTCCCATTTTTCGAATTTACTCATCGGAGGCCTCCTCTTCCGGCACGTATTTCTTCCGCAGGGTTTTGCTCAGCACCACCACCGCCACCACGATGGCCGCGGTCAGACCGATGTACAGCAGCTTGTTGGACGCACCGGTGAGGGCGTAGGTTCCCACGGTGTACATGGCCACCCCCGGGATCATGAACACGAAGGTACCCAGGGAATACTTGCCCAGACTGATATCCGTAATTCCGTAGGCGAAATTCTGCAGGTTGTACGGAAACAGCGGCACCAGCCGGGTGATCATCAGCACCATCATCTCATTTTTGGTGCTCTTATCGAAGAGCAATCGGTTGATGTAGCGATTCTTTACAATTTGATCCCGCAGGCTGTCCTGCAAAAAGAACCGCCCTACCAGGAAGGCGGCAATCGCCCCCAAGGTGGCCGACAGGACGCAGAGCAGCGTGCCCCACCAGGGACCGAAAATCGCCCCGGCGATGATGGCAAAGGTCACCCCCGGCACCGCCAGCACCACGCTGGCAATCACCATCACCACGATGTAGATTAGGGCTGCCTGCAGAAAATTGGTCTTCACCATCTGCTGCAGGTTTCCGTACCAGTCATCCCCGGAAAAGATATCCGACCACCCGTAGTAATGATTCAGCGCCACAATCAGCAATACGATTAGAACGAAGGCAATGAGCTTAATCGCTCCCTTTTTCTTCTTATTTGTTGTCTCCACACCTTTCTCCTGTTTTTAATGTTACATATCCTCCGGCATCCATTGGAAGTTATCCTTTCCGGCGCCGATTTCAAAATGGCATTTCACGATGCCCAGGTCCACCTTGGTGAAAGGACCCTTTCCCGCTTCCACGGAAACCACGTTTCCGAACCGCTCGAAGTAGAAGCTCTGCCGGTTCATGGCCGTGGGTGCCATCATGGCCGCCAGCACGCCGTTCTTGTACCATTCCGGAACGCTGAGGCTCACCTCCGTGCCGTCGCTCACGTCGCACATGGACTTGCTCTTCCGGCTCTTCCCCTGGTTGGCGCCGTAGCCGATGGCGATGGCCGCCACCACCTTCTCTCCCGGTGCCAAGTTGTAGCATTCCGGTTTTTTCTTGAAGGTGGAACCCACCCAGCAGGTATTCAGTCCCAGCTGCTGGGCCAGTAAAACCACTTTTTCGCCGTAATAGCCGCACCGTTCTTCCAGAGTATCGTCTTTCTCCCCCGCCAGAATGATGTAATTCTCCACGCCGCGAAACCGCATGGCTTTGGACCGGAGTCCGGAGAAGGCCTCCGGCTCGTGCAGCACCAGATGCATGTGCAGACCCCCTACCTGATTGCAGGCCCGCATGGCGGCCAGCAGGCGTTCCACGATTTCCTCCGGAATTTCTTTTTCCAGATATTGACGGACGGAATGCCTCCGCTGTATCGCTTCAATGATGTTCATCGCAAACTCCTTTTACAGAAACGCTCAGCCGATTAGTACTTCTTTACAATAAACGGATGATCTTCGCCCTTCAGATAGGCCTGAATTCCCAGAATGGAATTCTCCACCATGTTAGCTACCGCTTCCTCCGTGTAGAAGGCGGTGTGCGGGGAGAAGAAGACGTTGTAGAAACTGCGGAGGATGGCCATCTCCGGATTGTCGATGATGGTGCCGGACAGATCCTTGTAGTAGATGCCCAGTTCCTTTTCGATGACATCCAGGGCGGCAAAGCCGATCTTTCCGTTGGACAGGTTGCGAATCATAGCCTCCGTGTCCACCAGCTGGCCCCGAGCGCAGTTCACCAGGATGACCCCGTCCTTCATTTTCGAGAAGGCGGTTTCATCGATCATGTGGTAATTGTCCTCCAGCGCCGGTGCGTGGAGGGTGATGATGTCGCTTTCGGCGTACAGGGTATCCAGGTCCACGTACTCCGCATGCTGCCGAACCGCATCCTTCGGGAAGATATCATAGGCCAGAATTCGGCATCCGAATCCGGACAGGTGCTCGATGACCGTCTGACCGATTCGGCCGGTGCCGATGACGCCCACGGTGCTCTTGGAGATTTCTCGGCCCAGTTTGCCCTTCAGGGTGTAATCCTGTACATCGGCCTTATCCATGATGTACCGCAGCTTCCGGCAGGCGATGAGCATCAGCATGATGGTGTAATCCGCCACGGAGGCCGGGTCATAGGTGACGTTGGTGACTCCCATCCCCACCTCAAAGGCATGCTTCACGTCGATGTGATCGTATCCGATGGTGCGGGTGGAGATGACCTTTACGCCGTTCTCCTTCATGGCATCGATCATCTCCGCCGGGGTCGGAGTGGTGATGATGGAAATGGCATCGTAGCCTTTCGCCAGATGGTAGTTCTCCGGTCCCGGGGACTGGGTGGTGTAGCCGAATTCCACACCGTACTGTTTCGAAAATTTTTCAAAGAAAGGGAGTTCGTCGAACTCTCTCAGGGTATATACAAAGATTTTCACTTTTTTGCCTTCCTTTCCGGTCGCTTTTGCATTACGTTAAACTATTTTTATTATATCTCAATCCTCTTACCCTTGCAATCCGGCGCCCTTGGGATTACAATAGAGCGTACGTGTTTTCGGCGGAGATCGCCTCTGCCGGAAGACATTCCCATCAAGCAGTTCGGGTCCGATATCCTGCTTGTAAAATATCAAAACCAAAGGAGTACTATTATGAAAAAATGGATCAAAGGGGAACTGGAGGATTACCGAATCCTTCTTCGCAACGTTCCCAGTCTCGTAACATCTCTTTTCGTGGTCAGCGTCATCATGATGAACCTTCTGGCCAATAAGGAGCTGTTTTCGTTTAAGTATCTGGCACTGGACTGCGGTTTCGCACTGAGCTGGGTATCTTTCTTGTGCATGGATATGCTGTGCAAGCGCTTCGGCGGAAAGGCGGCGGCGAAAATCGCCATTCTGGCTCTGGTGATCAACCTGGGTGCCAGCTTGATTTTCAAGGCGCTGACCATGACGCCGGGCATGTGGGGGGAATACTATTCCACCGGCAGCATGCAGGTGAACGACGCGCTGAACGCCACCATCGGCGGGGCCTGGTACGTGGTTCTGGGCAGCAGTCTGGCCATGTTCCTGTCTTCCATCTGCAACGCCGGCATCAACTCATTCCTGGGCAAAAGGCTCCGGAACACGAGCTACCGGGATTTCGCCATCCGCTCTTTCACCTCCACGATAATCGCGCAGTTCATCGACAACCTCACCTTCGCGCTGGTGGTGTCCTACCACTTCTTCGGCTGGACCCCGGTGCAGGTGTTCTTCTGCTCCCTCACCGGCGCCGTAATGGAACTGCTGTGTGAAGTGGTGTTCAGCCCGCTCGGCTATCGGGTAAGCCTGCAGTGGGAAGCGGAAAAAGTAGGCGAACCGTACCTGCAGTATTGCCGGAAAACGGCGCAGTTCGCGTAAATTGTTTTTAGGAGAATGTGATAAAAGGAGTTTGCCATGGACATTCTGATTACCGGCACGTCCGACGGTATCGGTCGGGCCACGGCGGAATATTTTCTGGAGCGGGGTCACTCGGTGGTGGGTTTCGACCGGAAGCCCCCTCGCCCTCGCACATCCCAATTATCGCCATGAGATTCTGGATATCTGCGATGCGGATGCCTATCCGGAGGATGTGCAGCCGGAAATTCTCATCAACAATGCGGGCGTTCAGGACAGCGGAAGGGATATCGAAATCAACCTGATGGGGACGATTCGAATTACGGAAAAATATGCCATCGCCAACCCGCGGATTCGGGCGGTGGTGATGGTGGGATCCGCCAGCGCTCATACAGGGTCGGAATTTCCGGAGTATGCGGCCAGCAAGGGTGGACTTCTCACCTATACGAAGAACGCAGCGCTTCGTCTGGCGCCTCGGGCGGTGTGCAACAGCATCGATCCCGGCGGGGTTCTGACGGATTTGAACCGACCGGTGATGGAGGATCCGGAGCTGTGGAATCAAATCATGGCGCTGACGCCGCTTCGACGCTGGGCGACGCCGGAGGAAATCGCAGAATGGATCTATTTCGTCGGAGTACGGAATCGCTTCATGACCGGGCAGAACCTGCTGATTGACGGCGGGGAAGCCGGAGACGCCCATTTTGTATGGAAGGACTAGAGTTTTTAACGCATGCTGAATGATCTGATTTTTTGTCTTAACGCGACGGTGCCCATCTTTTTTTCTGATTCTTCTTGGGATGTTTCTCCGGAAAATTCAGCTGGTGGACGATGCTTTTACCGCGCGGCTCAACACGCTGGTGTTCCGGGTTTGCCTTCCGGCGCTGCTCTTTCACGACATGTACCGGACGGACTATCGGACAAACTGGAATACCGCTTACGTGGTGTACTGCGCCTTGGCCACGCTGGCCAGCATCCTGATCTGCACCGGAGTTTCCTATCTTCTGAAGGACCGGAGCGTTCAGGGAGAGTTCATTCAGACGTCCTACCGCAGCAGCGCTACCATTCTGGGCATTGCGGTGGTCCAAAATCTGTATCACAACGTGGGAATGGCGCCTTTGATGGTCATCGGTGCCGTGCCCATCTACAACATCGCGGCGGTGATCATCCTGGAGATGTACCGGCCGGACCGAGGGAAATTGGACGCGATGCTCCTCCGCAAAACCCTTCACGGGATTCTCACCAATCCTATCATTTTATCCATTCTCTTGGGTTTTGCATGGTCTCTCCTGTGCCTACCGCTTCCGACCATCGGCGATACCACCGTGGACTACGTGGGTCGCTGCGCTACCCCGCTGGGAATCATCGCCATGGGTGCTTCCTTTCAGTGGGAGAAAGCCCGGCAGTCTGCCGTTCCCGCGCTGGTCAGTACTTTTATCAAGCTGTTCGGTCTGTGTGCCCTGTTCCTGCCATTAGGAGTTCATCTGGGGTTCCGGAATGACCTGCTGGTGGCGGCACTGGTGATGTGCGGTTCGTCCACCACCATCAGCTGCTTTGTCATGGCAAAGGGCATGGGGCACAAAGGAGACCTTACCATCAGCACGGTGATGCTCACCACCCTGCTTTCCGCCTTTTCTCTCACCTTCTGGCTGTTCATCCTGAAGAGTCACGGGTGGATCTAAGTTTCGAAAAATTAACGCCACATCTTCCGGGGATATAAATAAAAAAAAGAACTGCAATCCTTATCCTTACGCTGATCACGATATTCTGCTTCGTGCCGATGTCCGCATCTGCCGCGGAGTCCAACGTCATCCGCGTATCGAACCAAAAGGAATTCGAGGAAGCGATTGCTCGGGTCAACAAGGATTCCGACAGCGAATATACCATCGAGCTGACCGCCGATATTTCCGCAACGGCTTTTCCATCGACTCGTCCCGCAAAGCGACCATTCTGGGCAATGGCCATACACTGACAATGGGAGTGTACGGTTCCATCCAGGTGACCAAGGGGGCAGAATTGACATTGGGTTCGACGGACGGCAACGTCCTGAACATCCGCAGCGCAGAGGGTATGAACAACGATGCGCCGGACATGCTGAATATTGAGGGCAGCTGCAATATGTACTCGGGTGTGACTCTTTCGGGAAGAGAAGGAAACAACTATTTCGGCGGCGGTGTTGCCGTTGCAGCTTCCTATGAAGAGATTTCCGGTGGCCTCGGAAATCTAAAAAGTTCCGTCGAAATCCTAGGCGAAAGCCGGGACTGTATGTTAAAAACGCTCAAATATCGGACAACACCGCTGGTACCTCGGACGGAATGGGTGGCGGCGTGCTAGTGTCCATGCTGAAATCGCCGGCAGCGGCTTCCATCGAAACCACGAACGTCAAAGAAAATAAGGCAGCGACCGGTGCCGGAATTGCATCTTACGGTTACTATACAAATATGAATATCAAGGGATGCACCGTCACAGAAAATACCGCGAACAAATTCTCGGTACACCGAGCAAGAGAAGGCGGCGCGCAAGGAATACACCGGCTATGCCAGCATTGACGGCTCCGGAGAGGTGGCTTTAATTGCCGCCGCAAATCCGTCTCTGGTACACATCAAATTCACCAATGAAGACGGATCCACGGTGTATAAAGAATCGTACTACCCGCTGGGCACCACCGCCAAAGATATCATCTTGCCGGACGCCACTAAAGCATCGGATGAGAAATACGATTATATTTTTAAAGGCTGGAGTCCGACCATCAAAGATGCCACGGAGGGTGCGGTGTACATCGCCGTGTTCGAGAAGGTATTTAAACAGTTTACGGTTCAATACGAATTCAAAAGTCTTACCGCCGACAAAGAACTGCCGGAAGAAGTGACGGCTTTGCTTCCGAAGGATCCCGCCGGCTACGGACGGGACACCGACATCAAGGCCATCGCGCCGGCCAAAACCGAGGTAAAGGTGGACGGCGGCACCTGGACTTTCAAGGGCTTTGATAAGGACTCGAAAAAAGCCGACGGCGACGGAAATGTGAAGTTCACCGGAACCTGGGAATTTACCCCAAAGGATCCGGACCCGCTTCCATCCACCGGCGGCATGGGAACGCACCTCTTCATCATTGTGGGCGCGGCCCGAGAGAGGCCGGCCGGCGACCGGTGGGCCTCGCGGACCCAATGACGTGGTGCCCCGCGACGAAAAATCAAAGACTTGCGAGGAGTCAGGCGCCAACAGGACCGGCCGGTTTTCCGAGGCGCGGTTTGCTCCCCCATCCCCGCTAGGTCTTATAGTTCCGTCTCGGGGAGCAAAACCTTCACACAAATCCCGCGCCGGCGCATAAAAAACATTCCCTTTATACAAAATCAGCGGTGCGCCAACAGGCATTTCACCTGTAGCACACCGCTGTTTTCAATCTTCTTTTTTCAGGTCTTCCCTTTTTTCTTAAGTGCGGCCGACCGCTTCTATGGCTCGGCAGCGCCTCCTGTTTTTCTAGAACGTGGCCACTTCCGGATCCGCCGGCGCACATGCTTTTACCGACTTGGCGTAAAGCACCGGGCCCTTCTCACCGTAGGCTTCCTCGTATTCTACCCGGACTTTGGCGGTGATTTCCACCCAATCGCCGGTTTTGAAATCATCCGCATTGGCGTAAATGCACATCAATCCGGCGAACTGAATATCCTCCACGCAGCAGGTCATCACGTGACGGCCAAAGGCGAAACGCCCCTTCGTGCTCAGGTCCTCCGCCATGGCCACGCGGCCCTTCAGGGTCAGGGTTTTGCCCTCGTAATCGTCCTCGTTCTCGTTGATATCCCGGTACCACTCCGCGTAATCATCATCGGAAATGGTGATTTGGGAGCGGGTCTTGTCAAACGGCAGCGGGTCCTCGATATCATCCAGCTCCACATCGTACGGACCGTACTCGTAGAGAATTTGAGATCTCCGGTTCGCCACCCGCACTTCCTTGTGGAACGGCATTTTGTCAAAACCCTTGGTGCAGCGGTTGAACACCACCAGCTCCGCGGTCTGCATTTTGTCAAAGCACAGCTGACGCATGTTCTGGTTGTACATCAGGAACGTGGTGGCATCCACGAACAGCATCTCCTGCGCCACAATCCAGTTCGGCGGCAGGCTGGCAAACAGGGACTGGAGCATCCACATGCCGTTGTACTCCACCAAAATCCGGTCGAACCGATACTTGCTCTCCAGCTTCTGCAATGCCATACGGGTCAAATCCGCCTCGTCATCGATGTATTCCACGAAAACGTTTTCCGGACTTGCGAATGCGCTGATATCGTATTCCGCCTCGCCCTCTTCGCAGACCAACAACAACGTCGGCACCTCCGGATCGAAGTCCGGGCTGTTCAGTGTATCTTGAATAAAAGTAGTTTTGCCGCCGCCCAGGAATCCGGTAAAAAGATATACCGGCAGTTCTCGGGCTTGACGATCTTCCAATCTTACTGTCATAATTCTCCTCTGCTATTATAATCCGAACAACTCTTTGATGTGATCCTGTGCCAGACCCACACCGATGACGCAAATCATGCCGGTGGCTTCCGGCTCGCCCTCACGCACTTCCGGTTCGCCCGGAACGTAATCGAACTGGTACCACTTGCCGTCGGTACCTTCCAGGATACCCTTGGAACGGAGTACCTGTCCGCATTCCGCTTCGTTCTGGATGGCTTCCAGAGCAGATTCAATCTGCTCTCTGCTGTATTTGTGAGCAGTGGTAACACCGAATTCATCGAACACTTCGTCCGCATCGTGGCCGTGGTGGTGATGATGGTGGTGGTGACCGCAGCCGCACTCGTGGTCGTGATCGTGATGATGCTCATGCTCTTCGTGGTCATGGTCCTCATGGTCATGATCGTGATGATGGTGCTCCGCCTCGTGCTCTTCCTGTTCCCGATGTGCTTCTTCTCTCAGGTGATCCAGCTCCGCGGACAAAGTCTTCTTCTGTTCCATGGTTTCCAGGATCTTCTTGCCGCTGATTTCCTTCCAATCCGTGGTCACGATGGATGCCTCGGTATTGTGTTCTCTCAGCAGACCGATGACCTGATCGATTTTCTCCTGGCTCAATCCCTGCACGTGGCTCAGGATAATGGAGCTGGCGTGTTCCACCTGGTTCACGTAGAATTCGCCGAAGTTCTTCAGATACATCTTCGCCTTCTTGGCATCCACCACGGTGGTAAAGCCGTTCAGCTGAATCTCCTTATTCTCCAGATCCTGTACGGCGATGATAACGTCGGACAGTTTGCCCACGCCGGACGGTTCGATGAGAATCCGATCCGGATGGTACTGCTCGATGACCTCGTTCAGTGCCTTTCCGAAATCCCCTACCAGGGTGCAGCAAATGCATCCGGCATTCATCTGGTTAATCTGAATTCCGGTATTCTTCAGGAATCCCTTGTCTACACCGATTTCTCCGAATTCGTTCTCGATCAGAACGATTTTCTCGTCCCCATAAGCTTCCTCAATCAGCTTCCGAATCAGCGTCGTCTTTCCGGCTCCCAGGAATCCGGAAAAAATATCTACTTTCGTCATTTCTATCCCTTCTTTCTTGTATATCTTACCCTTGCGGGTTTTGGTTCAACGTATTTAATTTTAACAGAGTCCTAGCACTCATTCAAGGAAGTGGATGGGAATTCCTGTGTTTTTTGCTTCACACATTCCGAGCCGGCGGTTCGCGCTCGGAAACCGAATTCATTGGCTTTGTCGGCCGGCGGGCGCGAACCGAACCTGAGTCCGGGCTGCTTTTCCGCTTCCTTCCGTTCCAGGGTTCGCGCTCGGAAACCGAATTTATTGGCTTTGCCGGCCGGCGGGCGCGAACCGAACCTGAGTCCGGGCTGCTTTTCCGCCTCTTCCAGTTCCAGGGTTCGCGCTCGGAAACCGAATTCATTGGCTTTGCCGACCGGCGGGCACGAACCGATCCTGAGTCCGGGATGCTTTTCCGCCTCTTCCAGTT
>ENA-OQDA01000113-OQDA01000113.1-human-gut-metagenome-genome-assembly--contig:-NODE-113-length-33657-cov-4.314912_pt1 | contig 33657 bp, 30 predicted proteins | sample MGYA00242771_ERZ504603 | MGnify/ENA primary metagenome ERZ504603 (study PRJEB26092, sample SAMD00036328) | human gut metagenome | host: Homo sapiens | study: EMG produced TPA metagenomics assembly of...
AGGTATCATCTTTATTGTACTTTCTCTGACCAACGTCCGTGAGGCGATCTTCAACTCCATTCCGGTCAGCCTGAAATCTGCAGTCAGCGTCGGCATCGGTCTGTTCATCGCATTCATCGGACTTCAGTGAGTGCGGCAAAGTCCAGCTCTGGCACAACGCCGGGTACGCGCTTTGGGTAGGTGAGCGCATACTGGATGGGAATGCGCATATCCGGCACACCCAGCTGAGCAATGACCGAATTATCGCTGAACTGCACCGCCGAATGCACGATGCTCTGGCGCTGCACCACGATCTGGATCTTCTCCGGCGGCAGGCCGAACAGCCACACTGCCTCGATCAGCTCCAGACCCTTGTTCATCAGGGTGGCAGAGTCAATGGTGATCTTTGCGCCCATGTTCCAGTTGGGGTGCTTGAGGGCATCCGCCTTGGTCTTACCGCGCAGCTCCTCGGTCTTCATCCCGAAGAAGGGGCCGCCGGATGCCGTGAGCAGGATCTTGGTCAGGCTGGGGGCACTCTCCTTATCCTGTAGGCACTGGAAGATGGCCGAATGTTCACTGTCTACCGGCAGCAGCTTTACACCATGCTTTGCCACGGCCTGTGTGACCAGATGGCCGCCGGTGACAAGGCTCTCCTTGTTGGCAAGGGCCAGATCATGCCCGCTTTCGATCGCGCACAGGCTGGCACCAAGGCCTGCAATGCCCACCACGCTGTTCAGCACCACATCGGTGCCGTCCAGTGCGGCCAGCTGCTTGAGCCCTTCTGGCCCTACCAGCAGCCGGGGCGCATCTGCACGACCGGAAAGCTCCGCATCCAGCCTGCGGGCCGCATCCGGGTCGGTCATGCAGACATAGCGCGGATGAAACTCTTCGATCTGCTGCAGGATCTTGTCTACATGGCTGTGGGCAGAAAGACCGAACACCTCATAGCCCTGTGCACGGATCACATCCAGACTCTGGGTGCCGATGGAACCGGTAGAACCCAGCAGAGTGATTTTTTTCGACATCACACGTTCCCCCTTTTAATAGTAGAACACCGCCGTAATGACCATGGTCACAAAGGGCGCAATGAACATCACACTGTCAAAGCGGTCCAGAATGCCGCCGTGCCCCGGGAAGATGGTGCCGTAATCCTTGATGCCGCACTGGCGCTTGACCACACTGGCAAACAGGTCGCCATAAATGCCCAGCACCGCAGCCACGCAGCCCAGCAGTGCAATGATCACATACATGGAAACGCCAATGTTGGAGCGGGTGAAGGCTTCCATCCGGTTTGCCGCCACTGAGTACACCAGTGTGATGATCACACCGAACACCATGGTGCCCAGAACACCGCCAATGGCACCTTCCACGGTCTTTTTGGGGCTGACCACCGGGCAGAGCTTGTGCTTGCCAAAGGCACGGCCTGCAAAGTAGGCACAGGTATCGCCGCCCCAGGCAAAGCAGAGGATGAGCAAGATAAAGAACACCGCATCGTAGCCGTACTGCTCCACCGGCAGCAGCTCCTTGAGCCGGATAAAGGAATAGAAGCAGAAGATCACGATACCGGAGAACATCAGCAGGCCGCTGGCCTTCTGATAGCTGATGGTACCGTTGCGCACCACCAGATAGATGGCGTAAAAGGTGACCAGCAGAAAGGACATCGGCATCACCAGCCGCCGCATGACCTGATAGTTGCTCGTCATGACCAGCAGTGTATACGGCACCAGAACCGCATACATCAGCCAGTCCTTCTTTTCAAAGCCGAGGGCACTGTAGATCTCGTGAACGGCGATCAGCGTAATGGCCGCGATGACCAGATTAAAGATCAGAGTGTTGAAGGTGAACATCACGCCGATCAGTACGATGATGCCCACGATCGCAGTAATAACACGTGTTTTCATAGATTGGATCTCCTTTTCACCGGTCGGTGCCGCACCCCTCTGGATTAAGTTTGGCTCCGGCAAAGCCGCCGGGCCGTCCGGTCCCTGCACCGTGTGCAGGAGGTCTTGGGTTTTACAGTCCGCCAAACCGGCGGGAGCGATGATTGAACTCCTCAATGGCAGCGTCCAGATCGCTGCGGGTGAAATCCGGCCACAGAACGTCCATTTCTACCAGCTCCGAGTAAGCTGCCTGCCAGAGCATGAAGTTGGACAGCCGCTTTTCTCCGCTGGGACGCAGGATAAAATCCGGGTCCTTCTGGCCAGCGGTATACATGGCATCGCTGAGCAGCTGTTCCGTGATCTCTTCGGGCTTTATCTCCCCTGCCGCCGCCTTTGCCGCCAGTTGCTGCGCCGCCCGCACGATCTCCGGGCGGCCGCCGTAGTTGATGGCAATGTTCAGGGTCATGCCGGTCTTGACCGAAGAATCTGCTTCCAGCTTGTTCATCAGCTGCTGCAGTTTTTCATCCAGCACCGTGCGGTCGCCCATGAACTTGATGCGGATATTGCGGTTCTTGTAGTCAAAGCCCTTCAGCAGATATTCGCCGAACAGCCGCATAATGGCGTTGACCTCTTCCAGCGGACGCTTCCAGTTCTCGGTGGAAAACGCATAGAAGTACACCGACGAAACGCCCAGCTCATCGCAGTAATCTGCGATATCGCTGAACACCTCTGCGCCTCTTTTGTGCCCGGCAGTGCGGGGCAGGCCGCGGTTCTTTGCCCAGCGGCCGTTGCCGTCCATGATGATGCCGATGGAAAGGCCCTCGGCAAATTCTTTAGGATGCGCCATTGTTTCCTCCCGGCAGCAACGCCGCCTTCAACAAAAGTGCCGCGCACTCTTCTTCAGCGCACGGCACCTCCAGTTTATTGCATCTGCGCAGATCAGACAGACATGATCTCCTTCTGCTTTTCTTCCACCGCAGCATCGATGTTCTTGATATACTTGTCGGTCAGCTTCTGGACATCCTCTTCCATGGTCTTCTGGCTGTCCTCGGTCAGCTCGCCGGCCTTCTTCATGGCCTTGGCCTTATCCATAGCCTCGCGGCGGATGTTGCGCACTGCCACCTTAGCCTCCTCGCCCAGCTTGGAAACTTCCTTTGCCAGCTGCTTGCGGCGCTCCTCGGTGGGAGCCGGGAAGTTCAGGCGGATGGTAGAGCCGTCATCAATGGGAGTGATGCCCACATCGCTGGCCATGATGGCCTTGCTGATGGGGCGCAGCAGAGTACGGTCCCACGGGGTAATGGTCAGGGTGCGTGCTTCGGCCACAGCCACGGATGCCACCTGCTGGATGGGAGTGGGGGCACCATAATAATCCACGCTGACCTTATCCAGCACAGCGGGATTTGCGCGGCCTGCGCGCACAGCGCCCAGTTCGCGGCCCAGATGTTCGACCGAGCTCTTCATCTTGTCTTCGTAAACCTTGGTGTTGCTGCTCATTGCGGTAGTCTCCTGTTCCTTTTTATCTTGGGGCTGCGCTGCAATGCGTCTGCCCTATAATGTATGTCGGCTGCAGGCGTTTCAGCCCTCGTAAACCAGTGTGCCCACATTCTCGCCCTGCACGGCACGGGCAATGTTGTCCGGATCGGCCAGATCGAACACGAGGATGGGCAGCTTGTTGTCGCGGCACAGAGTGGCAGCAGTGCCGTCCATGACAGCCAGCTGGTCTTCCAGCACCTTGGTAAAGGTGAGGGTATCATACTTCTTTGCGTCGGCGTACTTGTGGGGATCCTTATCGTAAACGCCATCCACCATAGTAGCCTTGAACATCACATCGGCGCTCACTTCCACAGCGCGCAGAGCGGTTGCCGTATCCGTGGAGAAGAACGGGTTGCCGGTGCCGCCGCCGAACACGGCGATCTTGCCCTCATCCATGGCGCGCAGGGCATCCTTGCGGGTAAAGGGCTGTGCCACCTGCGGCATGGTGATGGAGGTGAACACCTCAGTGGGCACACCCAGCTGTTCCAGCTTGTCGGAGACAGCCAATGCGTTCATCACGGTTGCCAGCATACCGATCTTATCGGCCAGTGTGCGCTCCATCTTGCCGCTGGAACGGCCGCGCCAGAAGTTGCCGCCGCCCACAACAATGCCGATCTGCACGCCGAGATCGTGTGCTTTCTTCACGCCGCCGCAGATCGCGTCCATGGTGGGTTCATCAAAACCCATGCCCTTTTCGCCGCCCAGTGCTTCGCCGCTGATTTTCAGAAGGATACGCTGATATTTCAATGCCATAATCCAAACACCACCTGTTTTTATCTTCCGTCAGGGCATAGGCATACCCTGACATTTTTTACTATAGCTTATTTTACAATAAAACATTCATAAAGTAAACAGGAAATCTGCGCGGAAATCCGGAAGCTTTTATGAACGGCTGCGCAGACCGCGCAGCAGCTGCTTCATTTCGGGCGGAATGCGGCGGCTTTCCACCGCTTTCTGGATGGCTTTGTTGTGGGTCCACAGATCCAGCCGCTTTTCTGTGAGCCACGGCAGCGCGACATCCGGCTGCTTTGCCAGTGCTGTGGCAAAATACCATGCCCGCATCATATTGATATAGTATTCCGTGCTGTGCACATCGGCCACCCATTCCAGATATTCCGGCCGGAATGCATCATCCAGATAATAGCGCATCAGCATCTCCATGCCATAGCGCACGGTGTACACCTCGCCCGAATCCAGCCAGCGGCGAATGGGCACCAGCAGTTCCTTCTTGTGCTTTGCAAACACTTTGGGGCAAAAGCAGTCACAGGTGGCCCAGTTGTTGATGTAGGGCAGGAACACTTCCGTTTCAGCCAGCGCCCTGTCGTAGTCCCGGATAAGTTCGATCAGAAACGCGTGGAGGTTGTTCTCTTCGTAGTATCCATGCGGCAGGGCCTGTAAAAACACTTCTGCCTGCGCTGTGCCCGCGAGCTGTTTTGCCAGCCTGCGCAGAGCCGGAACGCGCACGCCGATCACCGTTTCCGGCGGCACGGTGGGCATCAACGCACTGTGAAAGGTGCGGTATGCTTCATCCCGCAGGGCAAACAGCTGCGCACGAATGATCTCTGCTTCCGGCTCCATCCTCTCTCCCTCCGTTCTTTTCTATTGTAGCAGAGCCGTATGGAAAAGCAAGGCCGTTCCGGCATTCTTTTCCGGTGCATTTAAGGAACACACAAAAATTGGGCTGGACATTTGTGCCGGAACATGCTATAATATCGTTCGTAAATGCGGGCATCGTACATCGGCTAGTATATCAGCCTTCCAAGCTGAGGAGGTGGGTTCGATTCCCATTGCCCGCTCCATGCAGAAAAGCGCCGTGGCCTTTTGGGTCACGGCGCTTTTGTTTTGCTTTATCGGTCCCACTTATCGCACAGGGCATTGATCTGGTCGGCAAACTTGGCAAGGTCTTTGTTTGCGCCGCCCTCGTTGTGCTCGATGACCCGCAGCAGGCGCTTGCCGGCGCTGACCAGCCGCTGGAACACACTGGCAGCACGGCTCTGGCCTTCATTAGCCTTGTGCTCAATGCGGACGCGCATGCCCTCCTGCAGGCATACGGCTCCCTCGGCTCCGATGGCCCACTGTGCGCCGTTGTAGGGTGCGCAGGCAGTGAAGCCCTGTTCCGTCAAGGTCTGCACAAAGTGATCCTCGGTCTCATCTTCGCCGTGCATCACGAACACACGCTTTGGTTTCTGCTCAAAGGAGTTCACCCACCGCAGCAGACCTTCTCTGTCCGCATGGCCGGACATGCCGGTGAGCTGGCACAGTTCTGCCTGCACCTCAATAGGTTCACCGAACAGTTTTACCGTCGTTGCACCTTCCAGCAGGGTGCGGCCCAGCGTGCCCACCGCCTGATAGCCCACGAACAGAATGGTGCACTCCGGCCGCCATAGATTGTGCTTGAGGTGGTGGCGGATGCGGCCTGCCTCGCACATACCGCTGGCCGAGAGGATGACCTTTGGCACGCGGTCTGCATTGATCATGCGGGATTCATCACTGGTCACCGTGACGCGCAGCCCCGGGAAGGTGATCGGATCAATGCCTTTTTCCAGCAGAGCGCGGGTGTCCGCATCAAAGCAGTCCGGGTCGGTATCTTTAAAGATGCGGGTCGCCTCGATGGCGAGCGGGCTGTCAATGTACACCGGGAAGTTGCCGTGTCCCTTTACAAGGCCCTTTTCCTTGATTTCACGGATAAAGTAGAGCATCTCCTGCGTGCGGCCCACCGCAAAGCTGGGAATGACCACATTGCCGCCCCGGTCAAAGGTGCGCTGCAGGATCTTCGTCAGCTCGCTCACATAGTCCGGCTTCGGGCCGTGGCTGCGGTCGCCGTAGGTAGATTCCATAAAGGCGTAGTCCGCCTCTTTGATGTAAGCAGGATCCTTGATGATGGGCTGATCCAGATTGCCGATATCACCGGAGAATACCAGCTTGGTCGTGGTCTCACCCTCGGTGATCCAAAGCTCTATGCTGGCCGAGCCAAGCAGATGGCCCACATCCACAAAGCGGGCTTCAATGCCCGGTGCAAGCTGGAAGCGCTGCTCATAGGCCTTGCCCACAAACAGCTTCATGGCTGCTTCAGCATCCTGCACAGTATACATCGGTTCCACCGGTTCTGCGCCAGAGCGCTGGCCCTTGCGGTTTTTCCACTCCGCTTCAAATTCCTGAATATGGGCCGAGTCCCGCAGCATGATGCCGCACAGCTCCACCGTGGGGTTCGTGGCATAGATCTTGCCGCGGAAGCCGTTGCGCACCAGCAGCGGCAGCATACCGGTATGGTCGATGTGTGCATGGGTGGCCAGTACCCAGTCGATCTCGCCGGGTGCCACCGGGATGGGCTGGTTCTCGTATACGTCCTTCCCCTGCTCCATGCCGCAGTCGATCAAAAAGCGCTGCCCAGCCGCTTCGATCAAAGTGCAGCTGCCGGTGACCTCATGGTTCGCGCCCAGAAAATGTGATCTTCATAAAAACACCTCCGGCTTTATTTCTTCTGTACCCTTAGTATAGCATATTCTAAAGGTACACGCCGCACAAATCGCATGGCTTTTCTCAGGCATTTTGCCGAAAGGTTGAAAAATTTTTTATACAATCTTGACAAACCACCCCTTTCTGTTATAAACTTAAACTTGTATGACGTTCGTTCGTATTTTATGAGTTTTAATAATAGAGAGGTTGAATTTTATGGTTCGTAACGATTTGCGCAACGTTGCCATTATCGCTCACGTTGACCACGGCAAGACCACCCTGGTGGACGCAATGCTGCGTCAGAGCGGCGCATTCCGCGATAATCAGGTCGTGGCTGAGCGCGTCATGGACAGCGGCGATATCGAGCGTGAGCGCGGCATTACCATTCTGGCCAAGAACTGCTCCTGCACCTACAAGGGTGTCAAGATCAACATTGTCGATACTCCGGGCCATGCCGACTTTGGCGGCGAGGTGGAGCGCGTGCTGAAGATGGTCAACGGCGTTCTGCTGCTGGTGGATGCCGCCGAGGGCTGCATGCCCCAGACCCGTTTTGTGTTGCAGAAGGCTCTGCAGCAGAACCTGAGTCTGGTGGTGGCCATCAACAAGATCGACCGCCCCGATGCCCGCATTAAGGAAGTCATCGACGAAGTTCTGTACCTGCTGATGGATCTGGGCGCTACCGATGAGCAGCTGGACTGCCCCATGCTGTTCTGCTGCGGCCGTGATGGCACCGCAAGCCTGGACCCCGATGTGCCCGGCACCGACCTGATCCCCCTGTTCGATACTCTGCTGAGCACCATCAAGCCGCCTGAGGGCGACCCCGAGGCTCCCTTCCAGATGCTGGTGTCCTCTGTGGACTACAACGACTTTGTGGGCCGCATCGGCATTGGCCGCATCCAGAACGGCGTTGCCAAGGTGGGCGAGGAAGTTGTCGTCTGTGACTGGCACAATCAGGATCTGAAGATGCGCGGCCGTCTGACCAAGCTGTACGACTTCCAGGCCAATGGCCGTCAGCCGTGCGATAATATCACCGCCGGCGATATCGTGGCATTTTCCGGCCTGCCCGACGTGACCATCGGCAATACCCTGTGCAGCCCCTCCAATGTGGAGCCGCTGCCCTTCGTGAAGATCAACGATCCTACCGTTGAAATGACCTTCTCCGTCAACGACAGCCCGCTGGCCGGCCGCGAGGGTAAGTATGTTACCAGCCGTCAGATCCGTGACCGTTTGCAGAAGGAACTGCTGAAGGATGTCGCTTTGAAGGTGGAGGATTCCGCCACCACCGATTCCTTCCGCGTTATGGGCCGTGGTGAGATGCACCTGTCCATCCTGATCGAGACCATGCGCCGTGAAGGTTATGAGCTGCAGGTCTCTCCCCCGCACGTTCTGACCAAGGTCATCGACGGCAAGACCTATGAGCCTATGGAGCATGTCGTCATCGATGTGCCCACCCAGTATCAGGGCGCTGTCATGACCGGTCTGGGCCAGCGCAAGGCTATCCTGCAGCAGATGGAATCTCTGGGCACCGACCGTGTGCGTCTGGAGTTCCGTATGCCCAGCCGCGGCCTGTTCGGCTACCGCAACCAGTTCCTGACCGATACCCATGGCGAAGGCATCATCAACCAGATCTTCGACGGTTACGATGTCTGGGCTGGCATGATTGCCAACCGCTCCACCGGTTCTCTGGTCAGCTTTGAGACCGGCGAGGCTGTCACCTACGGTCTGTTCAATGCTCAGCAGCGTGGCACCCTTCTGGTGGCGCTGGTGAAAAGGTCTACGAGGGCATGGTCATTGGCTACACCGCTTCCGGCGAGGACGTGGATGTCAACGTCTGCAAGACCAAGCACCTGACCAACACCCGTGCATCCGGCTCCGATGATGCTCTGCGCCTGATCCCCATTAGCAAGCTCAGCCTGGAAGGCTGCCTGGAATTCTTGGCACAGGACGAGCTGCTGGAGGTCACTCCTGAAAATCTGCGCATCCGCAAGCAGATCCTGAACCACGAGCAGCGCATGAAGGCCAAGAGCAAGCTGAAATAAGCCTTTCCTTCTTTTATAATATGTACTTTACCGTCCTGCAGCGTTTCAAAACACTGCAGGACGATTTTATTTTGCCAAAAATGATTCATTTTTTAAAAAAAGGCTTGCAAAAGGCATTCTTATGCGGTATAATATCTCTCGCAGTCACAAATGTGATCTGCCTCTTTAGCTCAGTCGGTTAGAGCACCTGACTGTTAATCAGGGTGTCGCCTGTTCGAGTCAGGCAAGAGGCGCCAGAAGAAAAGGCAATGTTCCACAGAACATTGCCTTTTTTGTTTGTCCCATACTACACCCTTTTTCTGTACAGCCATGCAGTCGTGTTTCTCCTCTGTTTTTGGGCTTCTCTGTCCCAAAAACACAGCATCCATGCGAAAAAAGCATCAAGCATAATGATTTCTTAAAATTTGACTACTTGAAGAAGATGTCACATTGTGGTATACTGCTTATAAGCTTTGGGAATTTGTATCTGTTTTTCCAAAGTCCGGCACACAGATCAAAGGGTAGGTGCTCCCTTCTTTTGATAGCAGCCGACCGGTGTTTTGTCATGGTTCTCCGCAGGACAGGACAAAGCACCGGTCTCTGTGCTGTTGTTTCAGGCTCCGGCTCTTTTCACGTTGTCAGATCTGCGGCAGGCCGCTTCTTCAAAACGCCTGCCGCTGTTTGAATAAATTTGTATATGATCAAAGGAAGCATCTATGCGTTATACCTATGTCCGGCAGCACGACACCACTGACTGTGCGGCTGCCTGTCTCGCAATGGTGTGCCTCCATTACAAAAAGGAAGTTACCATCACCCGCTTGCGCGATATGATGGGTACCGACCTGAAAGGCACGAACCTTGTTGGTTTGCAGAAAGCCGCTAATGAGTTGGGTTTCACCACTGCAGCGGTTCGCGTAGACCGTGAAAATTTCCTCAGCGATTTCTCGCTGCCCTGCATTGCGCAGGTCATCACCGATCAGGGTCTGGCCCACTTTGTGGTTGTCTTTAAAAAGACCACCATTAAAGATGACGGTGAGCGTCGTCGGCACATGCTGAAAGAAGCCGAAGCCGCCAAGGAAGATGAGAAGAACGGCAAAAAACACAAGTGCAAGGATTATGTCGTGATTGGCGACCCCGGCAGTGAGCTGAAAAAGATCTCTCTGGATGAGTTCTACAAGAACTTTACCGGTGTTCTGCTGCTGATGAACCCCACCTCGGAGTTCAAGGGCGGTAAGATCGAAAAGGGCGGCATGTTCAAGCGTTACGTCGACCTGTTGCTGCCCCAGAAGAAGCTCTTTGCCTATGCGATCCTGAGTTCTCTGATCGTTACGATCCTGGGCATTGCCTCCTCCATGTTCAACAAGATCCTGATGGACGAGGTCTTGCCATATGGCCTAGACAATCTGCTGGTCACGCTGATCCTTGTGTTCAGCATGGTCAGCATCACCAATACGCTGGTGGGCTTTGTCCGGCAGTGGGTTCTGATTCACCTATCCATCAAGATCGATATTCCGCTGATGCTGGGTTACTTCGGGCATATCTTCCGTCTGCCCATGAAGTTCTTTGCCACCCGCAAGACTGGTGATATCACCACCCGTTATTCGGATGCAAACACCATCAAATCCATCTTCACCAGCATTGCGCTGAGCCTGATCATGGATATCTCGATGGCCATTATTACCGGTATCATTCTGTTCCGCATGAATGCGATGCTCTTCTCGATCTCGCTGTTCATGGCTCTGGTCAGCATTCTGCTGGTGCTGATTTACAAGCAACCTTACAAAAAGATCAACGAAGAGACCATGGTGCAGTCCGCTGCACTGAACAGCCAGATGATCGAAAGCCTGCGCGGCATTGAGACGGTCAAGTGCAACGCCAACGAGGATACCGAAATGGAGAACCTCGAGCGTGAGTACATCAAGAGCCTGAAGATCAGCCTGCGCTCCAGCAAGATCAGCACCACGCAGGGCCTGATTTCCTCCTTCATTTCCACCGGTTTCAGCATGCTGACCACCTATGTGGGTATCAGTCAGGTTCTGAAGGGGGAGATGACACTGGGCGGATTCATGGCCTTCAGCACGCTGTCCTCTTACTTTACTTCTCCGCTGAGCAACCTGATTGGTCTGCAGATGCAGATTCAGGAGGCCAGCATTTCCATGAAGCGTCTGGGCGAGATCATGGATTATCCCTCCGAGACGGTCGGCGACGAAGACCGCACCGATCTGGACAAGGTGGAGGGCGATATCGAGTTTAAGGATGTCACTTTCCGTTATGGCAACCGCGCCCCTGCACTGGATCACATCAGTTTTACCATTCCGGCCGGTAAAAAGGTCGCGCTGGTGGGCAGCAGCGGCAGCGGCAAATCCACGATCACCAAGCTTCTGCTCAAGTATTATGAGCCGGAAGATGGCGAGATCGACTTGAACGGTGTGAATCTGGCTGAATACACCAATGATTCTGTCCGCCGCGCAATTTCTTATGTGCCGCAGAACGTTGAGCTGTTCAGCAAGACCATTTATGATAACATCCGCGTTTCCCGTATGGACGCTACGATGGACGAAGTTAAGGAAGCTGCCAAGAAGGCAGATGCTCACGACTTTATCCGTCATCTGCCCCTGCAGTATAACACCTATCTGGAAGAAGCAGGCAACGGCCTGTCCGGCGGTGAAAAGCAGCGCATTGCGCTGGCACGCGCTTTCCTGAAAGATTCCAACCTCTACATTCTGGATGAATCCACCAGTAATCTGGACTTTGCTACGGAAAATCTGATCTTCAACATGATCTACGATCAGCTTGCAGATCGTTCCATGCTGATCGTAGCTCACCGCCTGTCCACCGTTCGTGACTGTGATCTGATCCTTGTGATGGATCACGGCAAGATCGTGGAACGCGGCACGCACGATGAGCTGCTTGCCAAGGAAGGCAAGTACTACGAGCTGTGGAACATGCAGCAGGGTATCTACCGCAGCAAAAAGGCAGAGCCCAAGCAGTCTGTCATGCAGGCCGTGGTGGAAGAGGATGACGACGGTGAGTCGATCACCTATTGATGTGTTGCAGCCGGGTGCGTACCCGGTTACATATGAAAGGGAGTCATTCATGATGGATAGCTTGATTTGACATAGTTTTGCTGTGTCAGATAAAAAGAGCTAGAAAGACTTTCTGTTTAGTAGAAGTAGATGGTGTTATCCCGAACAGGCCCCGCCTGCTCAGGTAACTATGCCTCACTATGGTGTGCCCGGAGGCAAAATGCCTCCGGGCACATTTTATTTGCAAGATCCCTATTACTTTTATAAGTAGTAGGCGATCGGGAGCGGAGAGGAAGCTGCTCTCTGCAGCGGTTTTCTCCCCTTTCTCGATTGCCTATTACTGCCTCTTCTGAGGTAAATCTGAAAAGGAACCGAGGTATTCAACATGAAAGAGATCAAAGTAGCCGAGAACAAGACCCTGAAGCTCACCAATGTGCTCTCCCGTGAGATCCATCCGGAAGAGATGGCCAGTCTGCCCGTGGTGCTGACCCAGATGCACAACTTTATCAAGAGCAACAACGCACAGCCCATTGGCCCCATTGTGCAGGCCATGGTGGTTGGTGAGGACCGTCAGATGCACCTGTACATGATGCAGCAGGCTACCCAGTTCATCGGCCAGATGGAGCAGGACTACCATATGGATGCTGTTCTGCGCGTGAAGAACTGCCTGTATGCCCACTACACCGGCCCCATGCCCGACAGCCAGCTGGCTTCCTACAAGCTGCAGGTCCACGCTTTTGAGAATGAGCAGAAACTGACCGGCACCTCCTATACCATCTATGTCAATCAGGATGAGGATGATGCCGTGGTCGATGTCTTTATGGAGACCAAGTAATTATGACGATTAAAGTTCAGAACCTTTCGGATCTGCAGGACCGCCGCATCATGATGGAAAAAAAGCTGCCGCCTTATGGCTACGCTTTTGTCATTCTGGTGGGCATCTTCATGCTGTTTCTGGTGGTGTGGAGCACCCATACCAACCGCATTTATGTCAGCCAGAACGCTGGCACCGTGCAGGCCAGCAATAAAACCTATATCATGTCCAGTTATTCCGGCTCCATTACCGAGATGTATATTTCGGAGGGCAGCTATGTGAACGAGGGCGACCTCGTGGCCCACATCAAGAGCACGGATATCGACATGCAGCAGGATAACCTGGAAAGCCAGCTCAAGATCTACCAGACCCAGCTGGACCAGTACAACAAGCTGCTGCAATGCGTGCAGGATGATACCAACTACTTCAGCGAGACAAACCCCGAAGATCAGCCCTACTACTATCAGTACGAGACCTACAAGAGCCAGGTCTCTCAGAAGACCTTTGATGCCACGGCCTATCAGGCTGCCGGTTACTCCGATGCTCAGATCAAGACCATGATGGAGCAGAGCCAGAGCGAAGTAGAAGCTCTGTACTACTCCACCATGCAGTCCATCTCCCAGAGCATTACCAGCGCACAGAGCAACGTGGACAACGTTCAGGCTCAGCTCGATGCCTTGAACACCGGTGCCAACGATTACTACATCTACGCCCCCACCTCCGGTGTGATCCACATGGATACTCCTTACAAAGAGGGCATGGTGCTGAGCGCAGGCTCCCCGCTGGCCACTGTTGCCAGCGAGAACGACGATCTGGAGATCGTTGCCATGGTCACCGTGAATGACCGCCCGCTGCTTCATGTGGGTGACCCGTGCAAGATCGCCATCACCGGCCTTTCGGAGTATTCCTATGGCACCCTGACCGGCACTGTAACGGCCATTGACAGTGACGTGACGGCCAGCTCCAACGCTTCCTACTATAAGATGACCATTAAGCCCGATGCCACTTATGTGGTGAGCCGCAGCGGCGACAAGGTGGATCTTTCCAACGGCATGAGTGTTACTGCCCGCGTGGAGTACGATCAGGTCACCTATTTCGAGTACGCAATGGAAGCCCTGGGCGTTCTGTTCCGCTAAACCGGAGCTGTGCTGACTGCCAGCCGCCGTTATATCACCCAAAGAGGTACACTTACTATGAAATCAACCGCAAAAAAACTGGCCGTCTGTGCGGCAGCGCTCTGCCTGCTGGCCTGCGGCACAGCTGTGTCTGCGGCCGCAGCAAGCCCTGTCTCCGGCCTTGCCCTGAGCGGCGTTGCCATGCCGTGGGATCAGGACGTGCCTGCCGAAAGCATTGAGGCCGGCAGCTATACAGCCAACATGCTGCTGGGTTCCTCTCAGCAGCTGTCTCCTGTGGTGCGTCCGCGCAACTCTACCGACTCGGTTGTCTTTATCTCGGACGATACTTCCATTCTGACTGTGAGCAACTCCGGTGTCGTGCAGGCTGTGGGCGTAGGCACCACCCGCATCACCGCTGCCGCAGGCAACCAGATCTGTGCCTACACCATCGTTGTCTCCATGGATTCTTCCATGATCGTTACCGAGATGGACCTTTCCCTTTCCTCCAACACCATCTATGTTGGCAACTCGGTCTCGGCACAGCTGCAGGTGCGGCCTACTTCGGCTTCCAATTATGCCACCGTCGCCCTGACCTCTTCCAATGAGAAGGTCGCCACGGTGAACAATTTCGGCCGTGTTACCGGCATTGCCCCCGGCACCGCCACCATTACCGCTACCTGCGGTTCGGTGACTGCTACCACCAATGTCACGGTCATGAGTATTCCCAACTCCGGCACCGGCACTGGCACCGCCAGCACTGGTTCTTCCAACAGCGGTCAGGTCGTCACGGTGAATCCTTCCTACGTTGTGCTCAAGCCCGGTGCCACCCGCACCCTGACCGCCAGTGTCAAGCCTTCTTCCGCTTCCCAGAAGTTCACCTATAAGTCCGCCAACAGCAACATTGCCACGGTCAGCCCCAGCGGCGTGATCACGGCTGTGGGCACCGGCGCTACTTCCATTACCGTTTCCAACGGCACTGCATCTGCCATGGTCACGGTCATCGTCAACCGTTCGGCTGCATCTTCTTCCGATAATTCTTCGGACAGCAGCTCCACCGAATCGGATAACGATACTCCCATCGAGATCGATCCCGTTGTGCAGGCCATTCAGGACAGTGAGGACAACGAGATCGTTTTCACACAGGCCGAGGTGCCTACCGTGACCGGTGATATCCTCAATGCGCTGCGTACCACCGGCAAGACCCTGTGCGTGGTGGGCGATGGCTACACCATGCAGATTGCAGGCAGCGGTGTCAAGAGCACCACCAGTGAGCTGGACACCATGCTCATCCTGACTGAGTCCGATCAGGGCATCGAGTTTGAGCTGGACAAGGGCAAGGCTCTTCCCTGCTCGGTGCGCATCGATCTGGATGTGAGCACCTATACCCGCCTGTATCTGTACAACACCGTCTCCAACAAGTGGCAGTATCTGAACAGCTACACCGACGGCATCATCACTGCCGATACTGCAGGCCGTTATCTGCTGACCAACCAGAACCTGAAATTTGCCAATATCAACTGGACCTTCTTCATTGCCGGTGGTGTTGTAGTGGTTCTGATCGGCATTGCATATGTTGTGCTGAAAAAGCGCTACTGGTTCTGGTAATTTTCAAAACCACTCTTTCATGAAACAGCAAGACCCTCTCTGAGTGTGATATGCTCCCCCTAGAGTAGACAGAGTAAAACAAAAACTCTGCGTACTCTGGGGGGTATTTTCATGTCAGGAAAAAACAATCACTTTTGCACAAAAAATTCGCCGTTTCCTTGTGGAAACGGCGAACAAAAACTTATATTATTTCTCTGTCTACCTGACGGAGCGCACTTCAATGGAACGCCTGGGCTTTGTTTGCATTATGATGTCTGCCTTCGTTACTTTTCAATGGGCTGCGAGGGCTTCCAGTCCTTGTAGTTCTCGTAGCGGCTCTCGCGGATCTTGGTGTGGGACCAGATCTCGTCCGCCGTGGGCTGCCAGTTGGCCGCATAGTTCTTGCACTTCTCGCACAGGTGTTCTACGCTCTCCGGCGACTGCAGGTCGGTGCTGTGGGCACCGGTCTCGTGCACCATCTTCTGCAGCAGTTCGGGGTTTTCCAGCATCGGGCAGGGACGCAGATGGTTCTTGTTGAAGGGCTGGCCGTTGTGATAAGCCATGAACAGCGGACTGTGCAGGATCTCCAGAATGCTCTGGTCGTGGATATTGGCATTGGAGTAGTGGATGAACACGCACGGCTCTGCGTCACCGGCAGAGTTGATGTGGAAGTAGTTGCGTCCGCCGGCAATGCAGCCGCCCACGAACTCGCCGTCGTTCTGGAAATCCATCGGGTAGAACGGGATATCGCACTCTTCCGAGCGCAGATAGCGGATGCGGTCGATCATATATTTGCGCTGCTCCGGGGTAGGCATCAGTTCCGGTGCTGCCTCGTTGCCCACGGGCATGTAGTGGAAGTAGAAGCCGAAGTGTGCGCCCTTCTCACACAGGAAACGCATGAACTTATCGTTGGTAACAGCTTCGATATTATCGCGGGTGTAGCAGATAGACGTGCCGAACACGATGCCGTACTCCTTGAGCAGATCCATAGCATGCATAACAGCGGCATAGTGCCCCTCACCGCGGCGGGCATCGTTGGTCTCCGGGGTGCCCTCGATGGACAGCATGAAGGCAATGTTGCCCAGACGCACCACCTCTTTGCAGAAGGGCTCATCGATGAGGGTGGAGTTGGTGTAGATGGCAAACTGCACATCGTTGTGCTTCTCGGCCAGCTTCAGGATATCAGCCTTACGCACCAGCGGCTCGCCGCCGGTCAGCATGTACAGGTACACGCCCAGCTCCTTGCCCTCGGTAACGATCTTGTCCATATCCTCAAAGCTGAGGTTATTCTTGTGACCGTATTCACCGGCCCAGCAGCCCACGCAGTGCATATTGCAGGCGGAAGTGGGGTCGAACAGGATCAGCCAGGGGATGTTGCACTGATACTTCACGCGGTTCTCGCGGATGGTCTTGGTGCCGCGGAAGAAAGCCTCGTAGCCCAGATTCAGCGCCATAGTGCGGGCCACGTTGGGGTCGGTCTGATCCAGCACACAGTTGATGAGCTTGGACCACTTGCTGTCGGGGTCGGTCAGGGTCTGTCTGGCGTGTTCGTAGGCTTCAGCGCTGAACGAACTGCCATAGAACTGCTTTGCAACATCCACCAGCTGTCCCACGGTTTTCTGACGGTCTTTATCGGCATGAGAAAGCACCACGTCCACCATTTTACCAACGGCAGCACGCTGCATTTTATGAGTCAGGCTCTCAACAGAAGTATTCATTATCCTTTTCCTCCAAACGGTATTTTTCGGAAATCTCTTTTTCTATTTCTATGCCATTACTCTACCATTCTATCCCACAAGTTTCCATAAACAGAAAAAGCGCCGTGATAGAAAACCCATCACGGCGCGGATTATGATAAAATTTTGTCGTTCTTCCGGTTCAACCGTCCTGTTCCAGATGGATCTTATTGCTGGCAAGGCGGCATAACGCGCGGCGCAGATCGCCCTGCAGCATCCGTCCCATACGTTCTACCATCACAGCGGGCTCGGTCTTCATATCCCGGCGGATCCATTCCAGCACCACGCCCACCAGCGCATATTTGTAAAAATCCACCACAAACTGCTTGTCATCGTCCTGCACGGTGATGTCGCGGCATTCGCGATCCGCAAATTCCTTCAGCATGGGGTCCAGAAGCTTGTACAGATACTGCTCCACCTGTTCACGCCCCACAGAGCGGTATACGTTCAGCACCAGTGTTTTGTTATCCCGGATCTGGTGCAGGATGTCCAGAAATGCTTCGGTCCATGTATCAAAGCTCTGGCAGCCTTCCATCGCCTTGATTGCATCTTCCGTCAGGATCCAGTCCACCAGATCGTAAATATCCTTGAAGTGGTAGTAAAAGGTCATGCGGTTCACGCCGCAGTCCTCGGTGATATCGTTGATCGTGATCTTATTGAGGGGCTTTTCCAGCAGCAGCTTTTTCAGCGATGCTTCCAGTGCCCGCTTCGTTGTTTGTGACACAAAAACCTTCCTTTCCCAACCGTAGAAATTTTTCCCGCTGCGTACGGCGATTGGCAGCTTCGTACATTATAATACCGCAAAAGTCGTTCCGATTGCAAGCATTGATTCTGTCCATTTTGTAAACAAAGAATGCCTTCCTGCGTTTTCACTCCGGCAGTTTCTCGCTTCAAGAGCCGTTTCTCATCCCCCAAACCCCTTCCGGCGGTGTGAAATGCCTGCAAAAGCGGCTTCTTCCGGCAAAAAAGCGGAAAAGGCCCTTGATTTTATATCCCTCTACGCTTAGAATGGGAGCAGACGGCTGTGATTGAAGTGCCGTTTTGAGGGAGGGTACAAACTATGATGGATACCATTGGTTTTCTGGGCTGCGGCAACATGGGTGGAGCTATCGCCCGTGCCGTCTGCAAAGCTGTTGACCCTAAGAAGGTTTTTTTGGCAAACCGCACTGCGGCCAAGGCACAAGCACTGGCCAAAGAACTGGGCTGCAAAACAGCCACCAATGCCGAGGTGGTCGGTGACTGCGACCTGATCTTTCTGGCCGTGAAGCCCCAGATGATGGAAGCTCTGCTCCAGCCGCTCAAGTTCACCTTTGACGAGCGCCCCAGCCGTTTTGTGCTGTGCAGCATGGCAGCGGGCCTTTCGATTGCCCGTATTCAGGAGATGGCCGGTGAGGACTTTCCTGTGATCCGCATCATGCCTAACACCCCGGCTTCGGTGGGCGAGGGTATGATCCAGTACTGTTCCAGCAATGTCACCGCTGAGGAAGAAGAAGCCTTCCTCAGGATCATGGCTCCTGCGGGCCGTCTGGATGCCGTGCCGGAAAGTCTGATCGATGCCGCCAGCTGCGTTTCCGGCTGCGGCCCGGCATGGGTGTACCAGTTTATTGAGGCTCTGGCCGACGGCGGCGTGGCCTGCGGCCTGCCCCGCGCCAAAGCGCAGGAATATGCCGCGCAGATGGTTCTGGGCAGCGCAAAGCTGGTGCTGGAAAGCGGAAAGCATCCCGGCGAACTCAAGGATGCTGTGTGCAGCCCCGGCGGCAGCACCATTCAGGGCGTGCGCGTGCTGGAAGAGCACGGCCTGCGCGGTGCGGTGATGGATGCCGTGATCGCCTCGTACAATAAGACAAAGGAAATGGGAAAGGGTTAAGGATATCATGCGCATCGTTGTAAAAGTAGGCACTTCTACTCTGGCATACGCCACCGGACGGCTGAACATCCGCCACACGGAACAGCTGGTCAAGGTGCTCAGCGACCTGAAAAACGAGGGCCATGAGGTCATTCTGGTGTCCTCCGGTGCCATTGGCATGGGCGTGGGCAAGCTCTCACTGCCAACCCGCCCAAAGGACACCACCACCAAGCAGGCCTGCGCCGCTGTGGGCCAGTGTGAGCTGATGTACACCTACGACCGGCTGTTCAACGCCTACAATCACACCGTGGCGCAGATCCTGCTCACCGGCGTGGACGTGGAGCACACCGAACGCCGCGTGAACTTTCAGAACACCCTGTCCCGCCTGCTGGAGCTGGGTGCCCTGCCCATCATCAACGAAAACGACACCGTTGCCACCGATGAGATCACCTCCATTGGCGACAACGACACGCTGGCGGCCATTGTGGCCTGCTGCGCCAAGGCTGACATGCTGGTGCTGCTGAGTGACATCGACGGCCTGTACACCGCCAATCCCCACACCCACACGGATGCAAAGCTCATCCCGCTGGTGGAGGAGATCACCCCCGAGGTGATGGCTCTGGCCGATGGTGCCGGTTCGGCCCTTGGCACCGGCGGCATGGCCACCAAGCTGCGCGCTGCCCGCATGGTAACGGGCAGCGGTGCCGATATGGTCATTGCCAACGGCGCACACCCGGAGCTTTTGTACGACATTGCCGCAGGCAGATCCGCAGGCACCCGCTTTGCGGCCCGCAAGGAGGACTGAACACATGACCACACAGGAAATTCTGGAAGCCGCCCGCAGCGCCAAAAGTGCCCTTGCGCTGGCCGATAACACCGCCCGCAACGCGGCCCTGCTGGGCATGGCAGATGCGCTGTGCAGCGCAGACGATCAGGCGGCCATCCTTGCTGCCAATGCCGAGGATATGGCTGCGGCCAAGGGGCACATCAGCGATGTGATGCTGGACCGTCTGGCCCTGACCGCACCGCGCATTGAAGCCATGGCGCAGGGCATCCGGGAGGTATCTTCCCTGCCCGACCCGGTGGGCCGGGTGCTGAACCGGGTGGAGCGCCCCAACGGGCTTGTCATTGAAAAGACGGCTGTGCCCATGGGCGTGATCGCCATTATCTACGAGAGCCGCCCCAATGTGACCAGCGATGCCGCTGCCCTTGCCATCAAAAGCGGCAACGCCTGTATCCTGCGCTGCGGCAAGGAAGCATGGCGCAGTGCCAACGCCATCGTCACCGTTCTGCGGCAGGGCCTGAAAAAGGCCGGTCTGCCCGAGACAGCGGTCTGCCTGATCGAGGACACCACCCACGCTTCTGCCAACGCTCTGATGACCGCTGTAGGCTATGTGGATCTGCTGATCCCGCGCGGCGGTGCCGGGCTGATCCGTGCCTGCGTTCAGAACGCCAAGGTCCCCTGCATCCAGACCGGCACCGGCATCTGCCATGTGTACGTAGACGACACCGCCGATCTGGACAAAGCTCTGGACATCATCGAGAACGCCAAGGCCAGCCGCCCCAGCGTGTGCAACGCCGAGGAAGTGTGCCTTGTGCACTCTTCCATTGCCGGGCAGTTTCTGCCCCGTCTGGCCCAGCGGCTTGGCCCGGACCGCGCGGCAAAGGGCCTGCACCCGGTGGAGCTGCGGCTGGATAAGCGCGCAGCCGCCATCATCTCCGGCACCCCTGCCGGAGAAAAGGACTTTGACACCGAATTTCTGGACTACATCCTCGCGGTCAAAGTCGTGGACAGCGTGGAGGAGGCCATCGGGCATATTGCTGAGCACTCCACCGGCCACAGCGAGGCCATTCTGACCCAGACACAGGCCCATGCCGACCTGTTCACTGCCGCAGTGGACAGCGCCGCCGTGTATGTGAACTGTTCCACCCGCTTTACGGATGGCGGTGAATTCGGCCTTGGGTGTGAAATGGGCATCTCCACCCAGAAACTCCACGCCCGTGGCCCCATGGGACTGGCCGAGCTGTGCAGCTACAAGTATATCATCCACGGCAATGGTCAGATCCGCTAAAGCCCGCTGAACCCACCTTTCCAGTGCGGAAATCGGGAGTGAGCGTTTTCTCCATAATATTCATAATTTAGAAACGAAACTGAAAAGCTTTTTCCGAAACAGGCTGGTGCGATTTGCGCCAGCCTGTATTTTTGTTTTATTCCCATGAAATGTTCTTTCAGTAAAGACAAAAGCTGAATTATGTTTTCAATCTGCCTTTCCTATTTGCCCACTGATATAGATGATTGTATCCCAGTTTCTCCAATTCTTACAAAGTAATAGTCTTACTTTCTACCATTTTGTTTTGTAAAAAGTACAAGGCCCCCCTTGACAGCCCCTATTTCGATGCGGTAAAACTATATTGGAAAACTTGATAACGATTTCACTTCATTTCACTTTCCAATGAGAAAGTTGTTCGTCACACACAACACTATACTTGGAACAAAGGAGAGAGCAATATGACGATCGCCATTCTTGCACACGATTCCCGCAAAGAGCTTGCACTGCAGTTCTGCACTGCTTACAGCGCCATTTTGTCCAAAAACACAGTCATTGCTACCGGCACCACCGGACGGATGCTGGCGCAGACTACCGGCCTGCCCGTGCACTGTTATCTCTCCGGGCGCTTGGGCGGTGTGCAGCAGATCACTTCCCGCATTGCGTGCGACGAAGTGGATCTGGTGTTGTTCTTCCGTGACCCGCTGAAAGCGGATGCCGCCAGCATCACCGAGCAGAATCTGCTCCGCCTGTGCGATATGCACAGCGTACCCATTGCCACCAACATTGCCACCGCCGAGGTCTTGCTACGCGGTATGGATCAGGGCGACCTGGACTACCGCGAGGGGATGCATCCCGCTCTTGTGGAGCCAATGCCCACCATGCAGCGCCACGCCGTGTGATGAATCGTGTATAGAGTATCGGGAAAGAGACAGCGCCGCAGGAAACTTCCTGCGGCGCTGTTGTTTTTTGTTTTGCTTTTATTTCAGTAAATCCTGCAGCTTTTCCAGCCGGCGGACGGCTTCGTCCAGCACATCGGTGCCGCGGGCAAAGTGCATCCGGATCAGATGGTTCACCGGCTCCCGGAAGAAGCTGGAGCCAGGCACAGCGGCCACGCCCACTTCCCGGATCATCCACTCACAGAACTGCAGGTCGGTCCAGCCCTTGAACTGAGGCAGCGCCAGAAAATCGGAAATATCGATCATCACAAAATAGGTGCCCTGCGGAACATTGTGCTTCAGCCCCACACGGTCCAGTCCGGCCAGAAAATGATCACGCTTTTCGGTGTAAAAGGCCTGCAGCTCTTCGTAATAGCTGGCGGGCATCTCCAAACCGGCCACAGCGGCCTCCTGCAGGGGTGCAGCCGCACCCACAGTGAGGAAGTCGTGCACCTTGCGCGCGCCCTCAATGACCTCTGCGGGTCCGATCAGATAGCCCAGACGCCAGCCCGTGATGGAGTAAGTCTTGGAGAGCGAGTTGCAGGTGATGGTGTGCTCAAACATGCCGGGCAGGCTTGCCATGCAGATATGCTCTGCCGGCGCATAGATGATATGCTCGTACACCTCATCCGTCACCACAAAGGCATCGTACTGGATGGCCAGCTTTGCAATGGCTTCCAGCTCGTCGCGGCGGAACACCTTGCCGCAGGGATTGGAGGGGTTGCACAGGATCAGCGCCTTGGCACCCTCGGCAAAGCCCTTTTCGATCAGGCTGATGTCAAACTCATAGGTGGGCGGCACCAGCGGGATATAGATGGGTTCCGCGCCCGAAAGAATGGCATCGGCACCGTAGTTCTCGTAGAACGGTGAGAAGATCATCACCTTGTCGCCGGGGTTGCAGATGGTCATCATGGCGGCCATCATGGCCTCAGTGCCGCCGCAAGTCACGCAGATCTCGGTGTTGGGGTCTACTTCGTGGTGCAGGGCAGGGCTGGTCTTTTTTGCCAGCGCCTCGCGGAAGTTTTGCGCGCCAAAGGTCACAGCGTACTGGTGCGGGCCTTTGTAAGCCGTTTCGGCCAGAGCGTCCAGCAGCTGCTTCGGCGGGTCAAAATCCGGGAAGCCCTGCGAGAGGTTGATGGAGTCGTACTGATTGTTGATGCGGGTCATGCGGCGGATGACAGAATCCGTGAAGGTACCCACACGGTCACTTAAAACAGGCATGCGCTCTCCCCTTTTCAGTCCTTAAAATAAGCCTTCTGGATGGCCAGCAGCACGCCTGCACGGCTGGCAGCAAAGTTCAGACCGCCCTGCAGGTAGCAGGTGTACGGCTCACGCAGCGGGCCGTCGCAGGAAAGCTCGATGGTGCTGCCCTGTGTAAAGCTGCCGCTTGCCATGACCACCTCATCAGTATAGCCCGGCTCCGGAGAAGGTTCCGGGGCGGCATAGCTGTCCACGGGACTTGCAGCCTGAATACCCTGACAGAAGCCGATGAGCGCATCCGCAGTGCCTGCATCAAAGCAGGTGACGATATCGTTGTGGTCGTCGCAGTAGCGCGGCACTGGATTCTTGCCCAGCAGCTCCAGCATACACTGGGCGTAAATGGCGGTCTTGATGGCCTCGCACACCACGCCGGGCGCGTAGTAGAAGCCCAGATACATATCACGGGGCGTTTCCAGCGTGCAGCCCAGATCCTTGCCGAGACCGGGCGCATTCAGGCGGTAAGCGCACAGCTCCACAAGGTCTTTGCGGCCCGCAATGTAGCCGCCGGTGGGAGCGATGCCGCCGCCGGGGTTCTTGATCAGGCTGCCCACCACAAGGTCTGCGCCCATCTGACAGGGTTCCTGCGTCTGGGTGAACTCGCCGTAGCAGTTATCCACAAAAATAATGATGTCCGGGTTTGCGGCGCGGGCGGTATCCGCAATTTTTCGGATCGTTTCCAGATCAAAGGCATTGCGCTGCAGATAGCCGCGGCTGCGCTGGATGTGGCACACCTTTGCACCGGGGGCCTTTTGGGCGATCAGGTCATAATCCGGGGTGAAGTCGGCTTTCAGCGGAGCTTCATCGTACCGGATGCCGTAATCCATCAGGGTGCCGGTGCCCCTGCCCTTGCCGTCCAGACCGATCACACCTTCCAGCGTATCGTAGGGACGGCCGGTGGCAGCCAGTAGGGTGTCCCCTGCCCGCAGCAGGCCGAACAGCGCCACAGCCAGCGTGTGGGTGCCGCTCTGGAACTGGCTGCGCACGAGGGCATCCTCTGCGCCCATCACCTCGGCAAAGATCTGCTCCAGCTTTGCGCGACCGGTATCCCACAGGCCGTAGCCGGTGGTGCCCAGCATATCGGTGGAGGACATCTGGGTATCCGCAAAGGCTTTCAGCATTTTGAGCTGGTTAAAATCGCGGATCTCCTCCATATGGCGGAAGTAGGGCTGGCACAGCTCCATAGCCTTTTCGTCCAGCGCCAGAACTTCGGGTTTGTAATTGAAAAAGTGGTTCAGCATTGACATTATAACGGTTCCTTAATTTTATAGATTTTATAGAGCGCAGGCTTTCTGTCGGAATGACTCCTTCAGCCGCACTTCGTGCGCCAGCTCCCTCAGGGAGGGAGCTCCTGACGAAACCAGAACGTTTCACTTATGCAGAAAGCTTTTCCGTCCTGCCAAAGGCTCCCTCATTGAGGGAGCTGGCAAAACCGTCAGGTTTTGACTGAAGGAGTTTGTTCATATCTTGCATATTCCCCCAGCTTTTCAAAGCCAAGCCGGGTATAAAAGTGCACCGCTCCGGGCTGCAGAGAAACACCGGGTGCTCCCCCTTGGCGGCAAGCTCGTTCGCCATCTGCACAATGAGCCGCCCGCCGATGCCCTTGCCCCGCAAAGGCTGGGCTGTCTGCCCGCAGGCCATGTAGGCCTGCCTGTTCGCAAGGGCATAGGCCCCTACCGTGCAGATCGTTTCACTCCCCTGCCGCAGCGCCCACACAAGGGCTTTGCCGCGGGTGCGCTTTGTGCAAAGCTCGGAGTAAAAGTCCTCCTGCTTTGCCGTATCCGCCGGGTAGAGCGCCCGTGCCACATCCATGGCAGAGGGTTCTCTGTCAAGGGTCAGTCCGGCCCAGAGCGTCTCGTCTGCAGCGGGCAGCGGCAGAGCCTTGCCGGGTGCAAGGCCGAATACAGTCAGCGTTTCAGCTTTGCACCACCCGGCAGGCGGTGGGCATTCGTTTTCGTCTAAAATGATGCTTTCACACCCGCAGAAAGCCAGAAAGCTGGCCAGCTCTTCCGGGTTTGCGTGCCCTGCTGCCCATGCGGTGCTGCCGCTGAGTTCCAGCGCCAGTGTAGGTCCTGCGTAGAATCGCCACGGCTGGCTTTTGCTAAAAAGGGCAAGATCCAGCGGCAGGGTCGCCCCCAGCACCCATTTCCCCCGGCAGGCATTTAAAAAGCGGGCGCGGTGGGCTTTTGTGCTGACCTGCGCGATCACTTCAGCTCGTTGACGATCTTCTTGAACTCGCGGCCGCGCACCTCAAAGTTGGGGTACAGGTCAAACGATGCGCTGGCCGGGGACAGGATGATGATGTCACCGGGCTTTGCGCAGGCACGGGCCAGCTCCACAGCGTGCTGCATGTTGTCGGCATGCTGGATGGGCAGCTCTGCTTCGTTGAAGTTCGGGTCCTCGCGCACAGCCTTTTCGATGCGGGGCCGGTGGCACCCATCAGCACAAGGTTCTTCACGTGGGCCACCACTTCCGGTGCCAGCGGCTCATAAGGAATGTGCTTGTCGTAGCCGCCAGCAATCAGAATGACCTTCTGGTTAAAGCTGCGCAGACCGGCAATGGTGCGCGTCGGGCTGGTGCCGATGGAGTCGTTGTAGTACAGCACGCCGTCCAGCGTGCGCACCGGCTCAATGCGGTGCTCCACACCGGTAAAGGTGCTGCCCACCTTCTGGATGGCTTCCACGGGCACCTCACCCCACACGGCAGCGGCAGCAGCCAGCAGGTTTTCAATGTTGTGCAGGCCGCGCAGCTTCACGTCCTTCTGGGCCAGGAAGGGGGTCACAACGCCATCCTCGGCCATGCAGAGCATGTTGTCCTCCTTGCGCAGGAAGGCACCGTTGTCGGTATCGTGCAGGCGGGTGAACCACACCTGCTTGCCCTTGCAGTCGGACTGCATGGAACGGCTGATCTCGTTCTCATAGCCCAGCACAGCGCGGCAGGGCTGCTTCTGGTACAGCAGGATGTTGCGCTTGGCATCAATGTACTCCTGCATGTCCTTGTGGTGGTCCAGATGGTTGGGGGTGACATTGGTCACCACGGCAATGTTGGGGCTGGAATGCATGCTGATGAGCTGGAAGCTGGAAAGCTCCACCACAGCCACATCCTCGGGAGCCACCTCGGGCAGCATGGGCAGCAGAGCTGCGCCGATGTTGCCGCCCAGATGCACCTTGCGGCCTGCGGCCTCGTAGAACTTGGAGATCAGAGTGGTGGTGGTGGTCTTGCCGTCGGAGCCGGTCACGGCTACGATCTCGCAGGGGCAGAAGTCGAAGAACAACTCCACCTCACTGGTGACCATGGTGCCTGCGGCCATGGCATCCTGCAGGGGCTTTTCAAAGTAGCCCACAAAGCCCGGGGTGCGCATGATGATATCCTGACCCTTGAAGCCATCCAGATAGTTTTCGCCCAGACTCAGGTCGATGCCCAGCTCCTTGATGGTTGCAGCGTAATCTCCAAAGTCCTCCACGCTCTTTTTCTGGTCGCACAGGGTCACATGGGCACCCAGCTCCACAAACTCCTTGATCAGGGTCTTGTGGCTGACACCGGCACCAATAAAGGCCACTTTTTTGCCTTTGATGAGTTCCATCAGTTTCTGCTGATCCTTCTGCATAAAACAGTTCCTCCTCCATAATATCGTATTCAGAACGCACCTCAAAACGGGTGCAGAGATGTTTCGCTGTACCATTATAGTCCATTTAGCCGCAATTGGCAACGGAAAAACGCCCTTTTTGCCCCAAAAAGCAAGGTAAATTCACAATTCTGCAATTGTATTTTGCCGCTGTTTCTGCTACACTTGTCAAAGCAGAGTGCTTTTTGTATACAAAAAGCCTTTTTTCGCAAATACCATAGAATGAGGTCATCCCCTTGAAACAGTTCTTCCGTATTACCGCAGCAGTGCTTGTTGCTGCGTTCCTGCTTGCGCTCACCGGCTGCGGCAGCAGTTCCAGTGCGCCAAGCTTTACATGGTTCGTGGATACCATTCCCGCAAACCTTGACCCGCAGGTGGCTTCTGCTGCCCCGGACGTGATCGCCTGCGAGAACCTTTACAGCGGGCTTGTCCGCAAAAAAGCGGATGGCGAGATCGTGCCCGATCTGTCCGAGAGCTGGACGATCTCCTCCGATGGCAAGACCTACACCTTCCAGATCAAGGACGGCCTGACCTACAAGGCCGTCAAGGGCGCTTCCACGGATCACACCATCACTGCCGAGGACTTTGTGTTTGCATTTCGGCGCATATTCCAGCCGCAGACAAATTCCCCTTATGCCGTGGAGTTTGCCGCCCTTGAGAACAGTGCTGCCGTGCTGGCTGGCACAGCCGATGCCAGCACGCTGGGCGTTTCGGCCGCCGACCCGCTGACGCTGGTGTTCCGCCTGAGTGAAAAGGACGACAACTTCCTTGCCAAGCTCACCCTGCCCGGTGCCATGCCCTGCGATGAAGCATTTTTTGAGAGCACCCGCGGCACCTACGGCCTGACCGCCAAGACCACCCTTTCCAGCGGCAGCTTCTATCTTTACAACTGGACGGCCAGCGGCCTGTTCCTGCACCGGGATGTCTCCTCCCCCATGATCGGCAGCCTGCGTCTGGTGCAGAACACCGGCAGCACCGGCAAGAGCGCCGCCCAGCTCATTGCAGACGAAAAATGCTCCGCCGCGCTGGACGACACCGGTGAGGATACCTCGCTGCAGTCGGTGGATTACTCCGACACCACCTGGGCACTGCTGTTCAACAGCGCCGAAGATTCTGTGTTTGCCGATCAGGAACTGCGGCAGGCGCTTGCCGGCATCGCCCGGGAGAATGTGGATGTGCCCTCTTCCGGTCTGTACACTGCTGCCGAGGGTCTTGTGCCCACCGGCCTTTCCGTGGACGGCATCGATTACCGCAAGTCTGCCAGGAACCCGCTGCCCACCATCACCGACCCCCGTACATTGTACCTGAATGCACGGCAGGGCATGGCCAGCTCGGATTTTTCCGGCGTGACCATCCTGCTGCCGAAGGAAGCCGGCCTGACCGAACTGGCCGAGCAGATCAACGGCGCATGGCAGAAGGACTGCTCCCTTTTCTTCTCAGTGGAAGAGGTTCCGCAGGAGGAGTTCGACAAACGCCTTGCAGCGGGCAGCTACACCATTGCGCTGGCTCCCATCCGCGCCGAAGGCGGCAGCGTATACCAGATGCTGCAGCAGTTCACGGCCGAGGGCGGCGGCCTGACCGGCTGGTCCGACCCCATCTATTCTCAGCGTCTGGCCGAGAGTGCCCAGCAGACCGGCAACGCCCGCTGTGCCCTGCTGGCCGATTGTGAGCGCCAGCTGCTGGAAGGCTGCGCCGTGGTGCCGCTGCTGGGCCAGAACAGGCGTCTGCTGGTGGCGGACGGCATCACCGGCCCTTGTGTTCGACCCCTTCACGCCGGTGCTGGACCTGACCGATGCCCAGAAAAACTGACATTCTCCGGCCCTTGACAATCCCCGTCCCCTCTTTTGCTACAATAAATGAGCAACTTGCAGGGTTAGCTCATCCGGTAGAGCGGCTGTCCATTGCCCAAGCAGGCAGGGCGGGCGGGTTCGGGTCCCCGTAACCCTGCTCCAAAAAACAAACGGCAAACCGTGGAATATCGGTTTGCCGTTTTTGCTTACAGCCGCTCCCTGCAAAATACGAAAGGACTCTGCCATGATCTTTGTTCCCCTGCTGCATTACTTCAAATGCAAAAATTCCTACAGCGGCAACGAATACGGCCTGCGATACCGGATGATCCCCGGCAAGCGCACCGTGCCGGACCCGGACGGCGGCGAGGGTGCCGCAAAGGAGGAAAGCATCCTCACCGTGGACTACTGGCCGGACCCCTGGACCATTGAAAAGACCGACCCTGCCCTGCGGGTGCAGAAGGTGTTTCCGCTCACCGATGAGGGCCGGGAGGCCACAGCCGCTTTTTTGCAGGACGCGTTCAATGCCGATCCTGACCGCTGGAAAAACTGCCCCAGCATGATGGACAGCGACCCGTGGGAGCCGCCTGCTGCCGAAGCCGAGCCGGACAAGCCGAAGGAATAAAACATGATCTATCGTTTAAAAGAACTCAAGGGCGATACCATTGCAGTGCCGCAGCTGGTGTTTTCCAAACTGGGCATCGCCGAAGAATACAATGTGCGCGTGGCTCTGTATGTGCTGCGACCGGCATCACCGACCCGGACAAGATCTGTGCCGACCTCAAGCTGCGCAGCCGCATCAGCGCCGAGAGCGCCCTCTCCTTCTGGGCGGGCGCTGGCCTGCTGGAGCGGTACGAAGAGAACGCCGCACCGGGCGAGGAACCCAGCGCCCCCGCACCCATGACCTGGGCCGAGATCGCTGCGGCCAGCCGCACCGACCCCATGATCTCCAGCTTGATCGACTGCGCACAGACCGGCTTTGCCCGTCCGCTGACCCACAGGGAGATGGAAAAGCTGGTCAACCTTTATATGCAGGAGGGCTTTGCGCCGGAGACCGTGATGCTGTGCACCGCCTACGTTGCCAGCACCGGCCGCAGCACCATGGCCGCCGTAGTGCATGAGCTGAAGGTGTGGCGCACCGAGGGCGTGGAGACCGGTGAGCAGGCCGATGCCCACCTCAAACTGCTGGCACTGCGCCAGAGCCGCGAGCAGTATGTCAGCGGCCTTCTGAACATCCCGGAAAGCGAGCTGACCCTTGGCGGGCGCAAGGCCATTGCACGCTGGTACGAGGTTTACGGCTACGATGATGCCATGGTGCAGGAAGCTGCCGTGCAGGCCGGGTCCAAGCGCGACCTGTGGTACTGGAACAGTATCCTCAAAACATGGAACGCCAAGGGCCTGCGCACCGTGCACGATGTGCGCAGCCCGGTGGCTGCTGCAGGCGCAAGCCGGAACCTCCGGGTAGACCGTGAAGCCCCCAGCGGCAACGATTTCCTCAAGAACGCTGCCCGCCGCCGTCCGTTGAAAAAGAAGCCGGAATAAGGAGGAGCCATGCGTACCAAAAACGAACTGTATCAGGAAGCCATGCGCACCGTGGCCGCCCGGCGGCAGGTGGCCAGAGCCAGAGCCGAGGATGCCCGCGCCGAAGCCGAAGCCGCCATTCCCGCCCTGCGCCATGCAGAAGAAGAGGTGCGGGTGCGGGGCATCCGCTGCGCACTGGCCGGTGCTGCGGGCAAGGACCGCACCGAAGCTGCCGCCGCCCTTGCCGATGCAAAGCAGAAGCTGACCGCCCTGCTGGCACAAAGCGGACGGCCCGCTGATGCACTGGAGCCGCGCTTTGTCTGCCCCAAATGTCAGGACACCGGCAGCGTGAATGGCCGCGCCTGTGAGTGCGTGCACAAGGTGATGCAGCAGCTGCGCCGCAAGGAGATCGAGGCGCTGTCCAGCCTGTCCATTGCAAGCTTTGACACCATGGAGCTGCGCTATTACCCGAACCGTGCCGATGAAAAGGTGGGCGGTGCCATCCGCCCTTACATGGCCGATATGCTGGCAGACCTGCGCAGCTACGCGGAAGAGTTTGACCACCACAGCGAGAGCCTGATGCTGTTTGGCAATGCGGGCCTTGGCAAGACCCATGCGGCCCTTGCCATTGCGGGCATCGTGCTGGAAAAGGGCTACGATGTGATCTATGTTTCCAGCCCGGACTTTTTCTCCAAGTTGGAAGGGCTGCACTTTGGTGCAGACCCGGCAGGCGAGGAGGAAACGCTGATGCAGACCGCTGCCGGGGCCGACCTGCTCATTCTGGATGATCTTGGCTCGGAGTTCAACTCCGCCTTCCTCATCAGCAGCCTGTACAGTCTGCTCAACAACCGGCTGGGTGCAAAGCTGCCCACCATCGTCACCACCAACATCACTGACGGTGCTCTGCTGGAAAAGCTGTATACCGAAAAAATTTCCAGCCGCCTTTCTGCCTTTGTCCCTTGCCTTTTTGCAGGCGATGACATTCGCACACAGAAAGCAGCTGAATAAAACAAACGGCAATGCATTTGCATTGCCGTTTGTTTTATTCAAAACTCTAATACCGGACTCATTTCGTTGCGGCGCTGTGCCTGCACGATGCAGTCCTTCTCCGGCACAACGCCCGCCGCGCCCAGCGTGTTGAACACGGTCTGCAGGGCAAGCGCAGGCGTGTTGTTCTCCTGCGAAAGATGGCACAGCGCAAACTTTTTGCACCCTTCCTGAATGAGTTCCAGCAGCTTTGCCGAGCACTCGTCGTTGGAAAGGTGGCCCCGGGTACTTTCAATGCGTGCCCGTAAGTAATAGGGGTACGGCCCGCTGCGCAGCATGTGCAGGTCGTAGTTGCTCTCCAGTGCCACAAGGTCGCAGCCGGAAAGCGCCTCGTGCACCGGCGGCGTGAGCACGCCAAGGTCGGTTGCAATGGTCATGGTCTTGCCGTCCGGGGTGTGGATGCGGTAGCCCACACAGGGCACATCGTGGCTGGTGGGAAAGCTCTGCACGCCAAACGCGCCCACGTCCTCTTCCCTGCCTTCCAGCTCGTGCAGCTCACAGCTGGCCGGTACGATGCCGTTGCTGTCCAGAAAATCCAGCGTTGCCGCTGCACCGTACACCGGCAGCGTGTTCTTTTTGAGGAAGGTGGAAAGCCCCTTCACATGGTCGCTGTGCTCGTGGGTGACAAGGATGCCGTCGCAGTCACTGACGGCAAGGCCCAGCGCCTTGAGCGCCGCCGAGGTAGTGCGCACGCCCTTGCCCATATCCACAATGAGATACCGCTGCCCGCAGCGCACCACACTGCTGTTGCCGGAGGAACCCGAATATAACGAGATGAATTCTGCCATGAAAAACCTCTGATACACTCAAAAACAGCCCGCCGCATATGCAGCAGGCTGTTTGCTTTTTATAAGTTACAGTGCCTGATCCAGTGCAGCGGGCATACGCTCCACCTTGCTGATGTCTGCACCCAGACCGCGCAGCTTTTCCACGATATTCTCGTAGCCGCGCTCGATGTGGCCGATTTCCTCGATCTCACTGGTGCCGTCTGCCATCAGCGCAGCCACCACCATGGCAGCGCCTGCACGCAGATCCAGTGCGCGCAGCGGTGCAGGGGTGAGCTTATCCACGCCCTCAAACACAGCCACCTGACCGTCCACCTGCACGTTGGCACCCATCTTGCGCAGCTCGTCCACATAGCGGAAGCGGTTGTCCCACACGCTCTCGGTCACGGTGCTGGTGCCCTTGGCCACGCTCAGCAGCACGCCCATCAGGGGCTGCATGTCGGTGGGAAAGCCGGGATGCGGCATAGTGTTGATCTTCAGCGGCAGAATATCGCCGGTGCGGCGCACACGCACAGCATCGTCAAATTCTTCCACCTCCACGCCTGCACGGCGCAGCTTTTCGGTAATGGGTTCCAGATGCTTGGGGGTGACGTTCTTCACCAGAACATCGCCGCCGGTGGCAGCAGCAGCCACCATGTAGCTGCCAGCCTCGATCTGATCCGGGATAATGCTGTAGGTGCAGCCGTGCATCTTTTCCACGCCGCGCACCTTGATCACATCGGTGCCTGCGCCGCGGATGTTCGCACCGCACATATTCAGGAAGTTTGCCAGATCCACCACATGGGGTTCCTTGGCACAGTTTTCCAGAATGGTCTGGCCCTTGGCCATTACAGCGGAGAGCATACCGTTCATGGTAGCGCCCACGCTGACCTTATCAAAGAAGATGTGTGCACCGTTCATCTCCTTGGCGCGCACGGTGATCATGCCGTAGTCCACGCTGTCCTCTGCGCCCAGAGCACTGAACACCTTCAGGTGCTGGTCAATGGGGCGGGGGCCGAGGTTGCAGCCGCCGGGCATGGCCACCTGAGCCTTGCCAAAACGGGACAGCAGTGCGCCCAGAAAGTAGTAGCTGGCGCGCATCTGGCGGGACAGGTCGTCCGGGACGTTGGTGCCGGTCAGATGGGTGGTGTCGATCTCGTAGGTGTTGCGGTTGATCATTTTGATCTGTGCGCCCAGAACGCTGAGGATCTTCAGGCTCACCGCCACATCACTGATATCCGGCAGATTCTCGATCACACAGACATCCGCTGCCAGAATGGTTGCAGGCAGGACGCCCACCGCCGCATTTTTGGCACCCGAAATGGTAACTTCGCCGTGCAGGGGCTTGCCGCCCGTAATAACAAATTTCTCCAATTTTATGATCTCCTTGTCGGAGGCCCGCAGCGCAGGCCTGTTAAGGTTCCTGAAAGCATTTTCCATAAAAGCTGCCTGATGTGCATGGGCCATAAGGCCGTACACGTACAGCTATCTTATTATACACAACTTTCACAAAAAAGCAAAGCCCCGTTTGGTGTTGTTTTATTATTTTCTGTTTTGCCCATTTTTCGCGCAGGATATTCCAAAATTTTGATTTCTTTTTCAGGTATTTTACAAAACCAGATACATTGCTGTTGCGCTTTCTTTACCAGATCGTGGTCTTCTGCACCGAGTCTCAGTGATCCA
>ENA-OQDA01000114-OQDA01000114.1-human-gut-metagenome-genome-assembly--contig:-NODE-114-length-33222-cov-2.281583_pt1 | contig 33222 bp, 43 predicted proteins | sample MGYA00242771_ERZ504603 | MGnify/ENA primary metagenome ERZ504603 (study PRJEB26092, sample SAMD00036328) | human gut metagenome | host: Homo sapiens | study: EMG produced TPA metagenomics assembly of...
TTTCAACCGTAAAAGTGCGTAATTCCAGCTTTGGTGTCTGCCCATGAGAAATTGACGCGTCTGACGGCTTGAGCTCAACGGACGTGCGGTTCCCCCGTTCTTCCCTTGAGTCTGATTGGGCATAAAGCTTCCGCAAAGAAAAAGAGCAGAAGGGCCAGAATCAGGCAGGCCGAAAAACCATATGGTATGCGTTGGGGTAATGACATAGGGCAAATGCTGTTGAAGGTAATAGAGCCTAAAATGGGTTATAAAAATACAAACACTGTTGTTTGGCACAGGAACCAAAACTTGGCAAGCACGGCTGGTGGCACACCGTCCCCCAAAAAGGTACGAGAAAAGAGCCTTGTCAGCGGTTAAAAACTGGCTATATAATCGATAACCATATTATGGAACGACGTCAGAATGGAGTTATCCCTTTATGCCTATGTACGATTTTTATTGCTCTTCCTGCTCGTGCGAGTTTGAAGACATGGTCGGCCCCAATGATGCCTGTCCGCCTTGCCCCCAGTGCGGAAGTACGGACACCGAACGGCTGCTTTCGGCCGCAAACCTAAAACACGGGGCGAAGCCTTTCAAAGTGGGCCCTGTCCGGCCAATGCCTCCCAAACCCTTGCGGGGAGGCGGTCCTTGTGGGGGCGGAGGCTGTGGAGGCTGCAGTATATAGTAGCCAAAAGCCGCTTGTATCAGCGATACAGGCGGCTTTTTTTGGAAAAAGTCCCCGGACGTATTCTTTGCCTATCCTCATCTGTTCGTACCATGCCGCATGGTTCCTGTAAATAAAGGAAGGGGCGACAAGACTGCGCTTGAGCGGGGCGGATGTATTCCTTGAATCGATGCCTTAAACAATATGATGAATAATATACTAAAAACAAAGGCGATTCTTCCGAATCGCCTTTGTTTCATGCGCACCGTTTCAATCAGGTATACATTTGATCAATGGTCGCCTTTACGGTGCGATGATGCTCGGTATCGGAATATACGGAAGCATACCGCTCGTTGATGGCTGAGAACCAATCAAGAATATCTTCATTCAACTGTGCAAAATCAGAAGAATAAACACCGTCGAACATCAGATTTTTCACAAACTGGTTCCCCGGATCGACGATTTCGATGAAACGGACTTGCTTCCAAAGGTTTACCATTTTTTGTCTTCTTGAAATCATGTATCCTGCCCCTCACAGTTATTATAAGTTAGTTCCTGTTCGCATTACTATAGGATTTCCTCCTGAAAGGGAACCCTTCTCCACGGAATGGGGCAAAAATTCCGTTTAAAAAAGAAGCTATTTTTCTTTTGCGGTTAAGGCACCGCGTGCCTCCCATATCACAAAGGGAGTGCTGAGTTGAGGGTAGGGCGGCGAAAGGTAAATCCGTGTTCCAACAGGCGGGTTGGGGACACCTTTTGTCCGGCAAGAAACAGTTCATCGGCCATATCTCCAAAAACGAGCCGTAAAAGGGGAGAAGGGAGGGGAATCCAGACAGGCCTTTTCAAAGCTCTTCCGAGAGATTGCACAAAATCATTCATGGTATTCTGCTCAGGAGCCACAAGGTTGAAGGGGCCGCCCAGTTCTTCATGGTCGAGTAAAAAAAGAATCGCGGCGACTTCATCGTCAAGATGAATCCAAGCGAACGGCTGTCTTCCTGTCCCTATCGGCCCTCCAAGCCCAAGCTGAAACACTGGGAGCAACTTGGCAAGCATACCTCCACCCAATCCCAACACGGGTGCTGTCCTGATGATGCACCGGCGAAGTCCTAAGTGCTGCTCTGCCTGCTGCGTTGAACGTTCCCATTGGATGGTAGCAGTTGCCAAAAATCCTGACCCGGCGGGACTGTCCTCGGTACATTCGGGAGCTGAAAGGCTTTCGGGCCAGAACCCATAATAACCGATTGCAGAAGCTTGTATTAATATTTTAGGTTTTACGATTGGCAGTTGCAGGGCGATGACGAGCGCCTGCCCCGCAAGAAGCCTTGAGCTGAGGATACGTTTTTTTGTCCAGGGCTCCAACGTTTCGCCGCGATGTTTTCACCAAGTAAATTGACGACGGCATCAGCCCCATTGAGGATCTGGCTCAGGCTTGAATGATCCTGCCCATCCCATAGTTGGTATTCGGGGCCGGCAGGGGACGTTATAGCTGGAACATGCCGAGTCGGAACAACTACCTCATCGCCACGGGAAATGAGCGCCTGCGTCAGGGCTCTGCCTATGAATCCGGAACCACCCAAGAGAACGACCCGCATGCAGCTCTCCTTATTGAAACTGATCTTCCTGTAACAATAATAAAATGAGGAGGGCTTTATATGATTATTTCGGCGGATACAAAAAAAGCCGGGCTGTGTCCCGGCTCCCGGCCCTGAAAGAGTTATTTCATCTGTAGAAGCCGGTTGGAAAACTGCATACAATCAAAATTGGAGGGCTCCAGACCTCGATCGCGCAAAAGGGTTTTCCCGATGCCAAACGCAAACCACAAATGCTTGGCTTCATCCGTGCCGACCTCAGGGACTTCCGCAATGCGTTTGTCTGGGATCTTATCAAAGAGCTCGTCCGCTACTGAACTGACAAAGACCCGTTTGATATCGTACCGTTCGGCGATTTTCAGCAAAAATTCTTCGTCGGAAACGCCTTTTTCCTGAAATTCCGCGCGCAAGTTGTCAGCAAGATCAAAAACATCCATCATGCTCCTCCTCTCTGGGTACCATTGAACGCAAAAGATTCCGGACGAAGTATCGTTTCCCATTCGCTATCATGCTGTATCCATTCTGTAAACACAGAAAAAATTCAAGCTGTACCGTGGGATATCCGCAACACTCCGTCCGAGATGGAACAATGGCAGCGGAAGGGATGACGCACTCAAGGGAGTTGTTGAAGGGAAGGACAGACATACCACAAAAGCAAAAAAGCTCTGTCCCCAGCAGCCTGTGTAGGGCAAGACATCGAAGGTACTTACATGGCATTCTTAATACCAGTGCGCATGAGCCACCAATTCATGGGGTACGCGGTGATGAAGCCGCAGAACATGCTGAGCTGCATCATCAGCCAAAAAACGGGCTGATCGGGTGACATGGGGCCTACCAAAAGGAATACCGCAATGGCCATCCAGCCATACATCCCCACCTGCCAAGCTGTAAGTGATAAAAAGTCCGCCTTGAAAGCCCTGATCCATAGGGAAAGCCCTCGGTTATGATTCATTGAGGACAATCCGGCATATTGGAAGAAGACCCCGATGATCAGCGCCAACACATAATCCACCGCCCATTCCCCATAGAGTGAGCTGCCAAAGAGAATGAAGGGTGCCATGCGAAAAAGGAGGGAACCTAGTAAGTCAGCAAGTGTGCATCCTGCCCCGCAATGGAGCGTTCCCGTCATGACGCTCTTCCAATGAGAGGTATGTGAATGCGTCGGTTGCACGGGTATTTCCATGTGCATACCGGGCATGTCATGCACAGCGCCATCGTCATGGAATGGTACGCGCTGATTGGATGTTTCATAGGCCCAGATACCCAAAGGGCCTGCCCATAGCGTGATGATAGGCCAGACCAGCAACATGACGCGCATCATAGGGGCAGTCCGCCGCCGCTGTTTGGAGATAATGAACAGGCAACATAACACGCAGATGCCAACGTACGTTTCAGCAATCAGGTCGAGCCAGTACCTACTTGATTCCATGCCTATTCTCCAGATGCTTTCACCGATTCAATGACGCCCCTTCAAAAAAGAAAGGGAGAGGTTTCCCTCTCCCCAGAAGAACCGATACTCGCGCACCGGTTCCCGTTCCTGTATGGGCTGACGCCTCATGCAGGGACCCCATACTTCTTTTCTAAAGAAGAAGCATATCCGAAAAAATGATTATCATAAAAATGAAGGAACTTCTCACTGAAGTTTACCCCAGCAAAAGCCCGAATGGGCGCTCTTTGGGCTACGGCAGGCACTTTAATGGTATGTGCAAAGGTGAAAATTATCCCCCGCCCACGGGAGGAAAAATCCCCACGCGATCGCCATCATGGAGCAAGGCATCCTTCTCTACGCCAATACCGTTCACAAAAATGATTTTGGCTTCAGATTCCGGGATGGCAAGCCGCAGCAACAAGTCACGGACATCCGTACCGTGAAACTCCAAACTGCCGCCCGGAGGAGTCAAGGGCATGAGTGTGGCAAAACATTTGACGGTAAGTTTCATTCTGGCCTCGGTCGAGCATGACCTGCGTGAAGGTTCCATCTTCAAGATCGAAGAACAAGGTTTCCCGCCGTACGGGTTTTCCGGTCAGGATCTGAAGTACGAGCGCGGCCTGTAAGGAGGCTGCAAGAAATGCCGTAGGCGCGAGGTTGCCGAGGATTTCGTCGGGAGTAGGGCGATCGTCTTTTCCAGCAAGAAGAGATGCAGGTCCCGCCTCTCCCGGAAAAATGGCCTTGCACCAGCCCGTCAGCCCGGCTATGCCAGCGCTGACCACGGGGACACCCTTTTCCGCTGCGGCCTTCTCAAGCGCCTGCCTGTCCGTAAGCCCTCCTAACGCATCGACGACAACATCGGCATCCCGAAACAGCTCGCACATTGAGCTGAAATCCTGCTTTTCCGTCACTGGGATGAAACGCACGTCCGAATTGATTTGCCGGGCGCGCAAACGAGCCGCTTCCGCCTTGTGAAGGCCGATATTTTCTTCCGTGGCGAGAAGCTGCCTGTTCAAGTTGGAAAGTTCAAAAATATCCATATCAACGCCGGTGATTGTACCGATGCCAAGACGCAGGAGTTCCTCAAGAACGGTGCCGCCCAAGCCGCCAAGCCCCACGATGATGACGTGGGCTTGCAAGAGCTTTTCTTGATCCGTCCGGGAAAGGAAGCGGGCGTTTCTCCAATAGCGTTCCGGTATGGCATCAAGTGCGGCGGGAGCTTCCCCGTTCGAGCTTTCAGCGTGTTTCATGGCTTTCCTAACGTAAAGGGGGACAAAGCGTCGTGCGTTTCGTCCCCATTTTATATGCCTTACCGGGCATAGTCATTAAAAATTGAATACAGAATCAAGATCTTCATCCGAGACGTCCCAACGCACGTTGTGGGGGGCAACAGACTCCCGGCTGAAATACAAAGGCAACCGATCATGGGCCTTGGTGAACCCGGCGGCGGCATTGAATGCCCGTTCCTTTCTGAGGATATCCTTGCCGAGCTCCGTCACGTCATCAAGGGTCATATTCAAATCATACATGGCATTGATCGTATCAACAAGGGCCTGCATGGTTTCGGGCTGATCGAGCAGTGCGAACGCTGTAAAGATGCAATAGCCTGTGGCATCGATAGCGGCTGTGGCAATCTGCAGGTTCCGGGAGATTTCGGCCTGCCCCTCTGCGGAAAGAGGATCGGTCTTGCCGCCGCAGCCCAAAATGTTGGTCGCCACAGCGTAACCCGCCGTGTGATCCGCACCCATGGTCGTCGTGGCATACGTCACGCCCACACCCTTGACCGCACGCGGATCATAGGCGGGCATGGCCCTGCCCCTTGACGACGGGAGCGCGCTCGACGCCAAAGCAGCGGGCCGTGGTAGCCGTCCCCGCCCCGAGGATACGCCCCATAGGCGTACCCTTGCCGATTTCATGAATCATGGCGATGATGCCGTCGATGTCCCCCCATTTGAGGACACCGGCTTCCATAAGTACGCCGAGAGCCGCGCCGGTCTCGATAGTATCAAGCCCGTAGTCGTCTTCAAGGCGATCACAGAGGATGATTTTATCCAAATCGTCTACGCCGCAATGGGCTCCATGCGACCAGACGGTTTCGTATTCAGGCTGTTTGGAAACGAACTCGCCGTTTTCATCAACGCAGATGCCGGAGCATTTCATAATGCAGCCGCGATGACAGCCATGAGTAGGATTGCCGCCACGCCGCTTCTGGATTTCCACCATCGTTTCGGCACAAATCTTATCCGCGCCTTCAAAACGGCCAACTGAAAAGTTTTTGTGGGCAGTCCGCCAGCTTCATTCAGGATGTTGACGAGGACATTGGTTCCGTACGTGGGAAGGCCCGTCCCACATACGGGATGCGACGAAAGCCCTTGCGCAAAAGCACGGCTTGCCGCTTTGAACGCTTCAGGTTTTTTCGGCTTGCGGATTACCGGAGTACCCGCCGGATCCAACACGATAGCTTTGATTCCTTTGGATCCCATGACGGCTCCGACGCCGCCGCGCCCGGCATGGCGGGTAGCCCGCCCTTCAGGATCGGTAAAACAGATGGTGGAGTTGCACATGAGCATTTCCCCGGCAGTCCCGATGGTCACATATCCGGGGGCCATACCATGTTTCTCCTGAAGGGCCGCGACGAGAGGATAGTTGGAAAGCATACGGTATTCATTACATTTTTTCCAAATGTTACCGTATCCTTGGTGATGACGACTTTCCACAGATCGTCCGTTTTCCTTTCGCCTTCAAGGATAATGGCCGCGTAACCGAGACGGGCCATGAACTGGCCGCCGGTGCCGCCAGAATTGGATTCCTTGATAGTCCCCGTAAGCGGACTTTTGCATCCGACCGAAATGCGGCCCGATGACGCCGCAGCCGAACCAGCCATCAGTCCGGGAGAAAAAACGAGCTTATTTTCAGGACCAAGAGGATGGCAATTCGGAGGAACTTCTTTGCATACGACGGTCGTAGTCATAGCACGCCCTCCAAGGCCTGCGTATACACCGAGCTCCTCTATAGTAGCCACGGGGCCGTTTTCAGCTCCGACATTGATACGAAGCACTTTTTCCCATGCCGCTTCTCCTGTTTTTTCTTTGAGCATAGCAGAACAGGAGTATTGCGCAATATGTCATGGAAAACATAGGTGAAACACCTTTTCCTCTCTATAAGGGCAGGGGAATATGCTCATCGGGACATGCCCGAATGGGCCGGACGTAGGACGGCAGCGGAAAATAAAACATTGTACAAGCCAACCTATTGGTTTATCTTTTTATTCAGAAAAAGCTATCTCTCAAAGAGATATGGCTGTGGCAGATCAGGAGGGGAAAACGGCAAGGAGCCTCTTATCTCCTTATCCATTTCATCCTCAGCAGGTAATAATTATTTAGACAATAATCATTTATGAATACGATGAGTTGTTCTATCAAGGCACTTCTTGCACCCTCCCGAACTATCGATGGGGGGAGCATCTCTGTCTGCTGGCACCGCTTGGTGCCGTTATGACATTCATTATCTTTTGCCTTGGCTGGTGGGCGAGCCCGTCCGCCAAATTTTTTTCTCAGCTTGCGGCAGCTGATATTTCCATTACCCGCTTTATGAGCGTTATTACCCATATCGGCAATCCACTCATCTACGGGTGTTATTTTATGTTGCTGCTTGTGGCTCTCGCGAAGCGCGACAAAGAGAAAAAAGTGTTCGTTCTGCGTTGCGCCTTGTTCAGCATCCTTTTTTGTGCTTTGCCATGCAGCTCATAAAATATGGACTGGGTATGCCGAGGCCGGGATTTCCTTGGCCTCCATACCCTTTGGGCTTTACCAACCAATATGCTTCATTCCCTTCAGGGCATACAGCGACTGCCGTCACCGCAGCCATTCCTCTGGCACTTTGGTTCAAAAATCGTCCCTTTTCCCTTTTTCTCTCAGTATTGATCGCGCTTATAGGTTTTTCCCGAATATGGTTAGGTCAACATCACCCTATTGATATTGTTGGAGGAATGCTTTTAGGAAGTATTGCCGCCCGATATATTGCCTGTGAACGGATTCCGATAAAAAGTAGGGCAACACGTACCTTAGTAAACCCCAAAATTACATGAGTAACAATGAAATAAGATTTCTCAATCAGAGAGGGGCTGTGTCCGCTGGCCTGGCCTTGAAACAAAGAGGATGTTGGGCCGCAGGCCTCTCATCCAGCTCCTCCTTGAAATATGGAGCAGGTTCACTTATCCTTAGCAGATTCGCACGGGTTGTGCGGTCAATGTCCTTCGCTGACGCACGCCAGACTGTGCGCAGGAGAATTGAGCTCATGGAAGAAAAAGCACGTATCATTCAGGAACTCGTACCCGGAAAACAGGTTACGATTGCCCATCTGATAGCTCACCCTGACGAGGATCTCGCCAAAAAAATGGGCGTTCCCGGCGCTGAAGCGGTAGGGATCTTAACATTGAGCCCTCGTGAGGCGGCTATGATTGCGGGTGACTTCGCCACAAAAGCCGCTTCCGTCCAGATCGGATTTGTCGATCGTTTTACCGGCGCACTGGTCATTCAAGGCTCTGTAGCCAGTGTGGAAGAAGCCTTGCGTTATACGGTAAAAGCTCTCCATGATGTGCTTGGCTTTGCCGCATGCGAAACGACCAAGAGTTAACCCAATGAAGCGTTACGTTCTTCTTGGTACGGTCGGCGCAGGAAAAAGCACGTTGTACGCGGCCCTTCACGGTATTGCGTGTGACGAGGCAAAAAAGACGCAGGCTATGCAATATGATCTGGATGGGGGTGTCGATACCCCCGGCGAATTCTTCTGCCATCCCATGTATTATCCGGCGTTGCTCAGTGCCACTGTGGATACCGACGTGCTCATCTATGTCCACCCCGCCAATGATCCGCTGTGCCGTCTACCCGCTGGCTTTCTGGATATCTATACGCAGCGTGAGGTTATTTGCGCCATCACGAAAGTGGACTTGCCCGACGCCGATTTTGAAGCTACCAAGGCCATGCTCATAGAGCACGGCGTTTCAGGGCCTTTCTTCCCTCTCGGAAAGGATCGTCCCGACCTCCTGCAGGAACTGGTGGATTGGCTCCAAAAGGAATAAGTTCCGACCGATAGAGAGTAGGGTAGGCTTGTATATTTTTAGCATAAGAATCCCCCTTGGTTTTATGCCCAAGAGGGATTCATTATTTTCTGAAGCTATTCTGTCCGTGATAAAAGCCGTACTTTTCTTTCGATGATACTTTTTGTCCTAGCAAATAGGAATAAGTTCATCTTCTTGGTTTTTCATAAGTCTCTTGTACTTTTTTCAGTGTCTGCATTGATGTCCTCCTTTTCAAACCCTTAGATTTATAAGATTATTCTTGGCAACACCAACAAAATCACTCCTGTTTTCCGTAGTAGAATTCTTAGCATTACTTATATAATCTGCTGTTTTGTTAAAAAAAATAACTTTTTTCTTAAGCATACTGCTTCCATTGAAAACTTCATTTAGTATTCACTAGCATATTCAGGAATATATTATACAAGAATAATTTTATATTACTCTCTAATTTATATATTCTTTTATTAAGTAGAACCAGAAGCTGGAACGTTTTCAGCCTTGTCTATAAGGAGAACAGGTTGAAAATATGAAGAATATAGAAAAACACCCCCTTCTCAATTAATTAAGAAGGAGGTGTTTCACCATGTAGTCATGACATTTTATACTGCTGAAGTCTAATCTATTCCATAGATTAAATTACTATTCTTCCATGTACGTTGCGGACTGGATACCCTTTTCGGCTACCGTTACGCTGTACATTTTCACCGTTTCGGGAAGAGAGGGCGCCATCTGATTCCAGATATAGCGCGCCAAGTTTTCAGAGGATGGGGTTTACGGCATCGAAGCGGGGGGACATCATTGATATAGGCGTGATCAAGAGGCTCGAGAGCCTGTTTCAGAAGTGCCTTGAGATCGCCAAAGTCCATGAGAAGTTCCGTGTCCTGCGAGAGCGTATACCCTTTGACGACCACTTCGACGGCGTAGTTATGCCCGTGGAGGTGCTCGCACTTTCCTTTATAATGCCGAAGGGCGTGCGCGGCGCAAAATTCGGAACGAACCGTAAGCTTCCAAAAAGGTCGAGACATGGTATTCCTTTCTTCCTGTATGTTATTGGATAGGGTTGGCTGAACACCAGCGGTGCATATCCTGCTGAAGGGCCGGGCCGGGAGTAACCATCCACTGCGGGCCAAGCCGTACCCGGCAGAAGGTGCCGTCGAGACAGAAAGCCAGCTGCATTTCCGTACTTCCTTTATGCCTTTCAAGTATGGCTTTGAGCGATTCCATCCCCTCGGCATTCAGGCGTCGGGGATCCAGTTCCCATGAAATGGGCGCGTCGCTTGCGGAGCAGGCTTCATTCAATGCCTGTACCGAAACGCCCCGCAGCTTGATTTCCTTGACTGGGGCCTCGTCGTCCGAATCGTCATCCGAATCAGAAGAATAAGACGAGCCTTCCCTGTTGTCGATAGTCGCGGTCAGCAAAAGCGGCTGTTCTGAGTTGAGCAGCTCTCGGCTGGCATTCAACTCCTCTGTAAAGAAGGTCACTTCACCGGAAGCCGTGAGATCTTCTACAGCGACGAAGGCCATGCGGTTTCCACGCTTATTGAGGATTTCACGGATGCTTGTGACCAGTACGGCGCACTTGATCGTCGCCTTGTCCGCCATTTCCCGGCAGTCTTCCAATGGACGCAGAGCCAGCCGATTCAGTTCATGTCGATAGGGCTGCAAAGGATGGCTTGTTAAAAAGAAACCGAGCGCTTCCTTTTCAAAGCGGAGCTTTTGATCCTCATCCCATTCTGAAATGCGCTCTTCCTCGCAAGGGAAACCTATCCCCGACGCCTGATTCTCTTCAGCCTTCTTTGGCGCAAGCGTCAACAGGGATATTTGATTGGACTGTTTTTCCTTAATCTTTTTCTGGGCACGGGCAACCACAGAATCAATGGCAGCGACCATAGCGGCGCGGGAACAGCCGAAGCAATCCAGCGCTCCTCCTTTAATCAAGCTTTCCAAGACACGTTTGGTGACTTTCCGCAGATTGACGCGGACACACAGATCCAAAAAGGAAAGGAACGGCCCATCTTTTTCACGGGCGGCAACGATTTCACGGATGGCTTCATCGCCGACATTCTTGATCCCGCCCAAGCCGTAAACGACCGCTTCATCGCGCACGATGAACTCACGGCGGCTGACCTGCACGTCAGGCTGACGGACTTCAATGTCGTTGTCCTTACAGGCGGCAATATATTTGAGGATCTTATCCTGATTCCCGATTTCTGAAGTGAGCAGGGCGGACATGAACTCCACCTTATGGTGGGTCTTCAGATACGCCGTATGGTAAGAAATGAGCGCATACGCGGCAGAGTGCGATTTGTTGAAGCCGTATTCCGCGAATTTTTCCATCAAGTCAAAGATTTCCGTTGCCTTTTCCTTACTGGTGCCATTTTTGACGGCACCGTCCACGAAAAGGGTTCTCTCTTTGGCCATGGCTTCGGCATTTTTCTTCCCCATTGCTCGCCGGAGAAGGTCTGCGCCGCCGAGAGTATATCCGGCAACAATCTGTGCGATCTGCATGACCTGTTCCTGATAGACGATAACACCGTAAGTGTCTTTCAGGCAGCCTTCCAGCGACGGCAGGGGGTAGGTGACATCCACCTCGCCGTGTTTACGCTTAATAAATTCGTCGACCATGCCGGAACCGAGAGGGCCGGGCCGGTACAGCGCCAACATAGCAATGATATCTTCAAAACAGTTTGGGCGGAGCATGCGCAAATACTGGCGCATACCCGAACTTTCCACCTGAAACACGCCGTCCGTATCCCCTCTGGAAAAGACATCGTAAGTATCGGGATCCGTCAGCGGAAGGATGTCGAGGTTAGGAGCCTTCTTTCCCTGTTCCTCAATGGCTTTCAGGGTATTGTCGATCAGGGTCATGGTTCGCAGGCCAAGGAAGTCGAACTTTACGAGGCCCACCTTTTCGACCATTTTCATGTCGAACTGGGTGACAAGTTCGCCTTTTTTACCCCTATAGATCGGCAAGTACTCGTCCATCGGCTTGTCGGAGACAACCACGCCAGCAGCGTGCGTCGATGCATGGCGGGACAGCCCTTCCAGACGCATGGAGATGTCAAGCAGCTTGCGGATGATCTGATCTTCCTTATAGAGGGTCGCCAGTTCGGGTTCCACGTCCAGCGCCTTCTTGATGGTCATCTTGAGATCATCGGGGATGAGCTTGGCGATGCGGTCGGTTTCTTTGAAGGACATGTCCAGCGCACGCCCACGTCGCGGACTACCGCCTTGGCCTTCATTTTTCCGAACGTCGTGATCTGCGATACGGAGTCGATGCCGTATTTTTGGCTCACATACTGGATCACGCGGTTACGCTTGTCTTCGCAGAAGTCAACGTCGATATCGGGCAGGCTGACACGTTCGATATTCAGGAAGCGTTCAAAAATGAGGTTATAGGGCAGGGGATCAAGGTTTGTAATACGCAAAGCCCACGCCACGATAGAACCGGCTGCGGAACCGCGGCCGGGGCCAACAGGGATGTCGTTCCCCTTCGCCCAGTTGATGAAGTCCTGCACGATCAAAAAATACCCCGGGAAGCCCATCTCGCAGATGACCTTCAGCTCCATCTCAAGGCGATCCCAATAGATTTTAGGATCAAGCGTATCCCGATCAGGGTGCATTTCCAGACGCTGTTTGAGGCCTTCACGCGCAAGACGTTGGAACTCCGTCGACAGGGTCATCCCTTCCGGCAGTTCATATACAGGGAAGTAGTGGTGCGTGAAATCCATCTCCACATGGCACTCTTCAGCTATACGAACCGTATTGGAGAGGGCTTCGGGCACATGCTTGAAAGCCTGCTCCATCTCCTCGGCGGACTTATAATAGAGATCCCGCGCTTCAAAACGCATCCGTTTGGCGTCATTGACTTTTGCTTGTGTCTGGATACACAGTAGGACGTCATGGGCCTCAACGTCGTCAGCATTCAGGTAGTGGCAGTCATTCGTCGCAACCAAAGGAACTTTGGTATGTTCCGCAAGTTCCAACAACTTATTGTTCAGAGCCGCCTGATCAGGCAACGTGTTGGCTTGGACTTCCAGATAAAAACGCCATCATAAATATCCATGTACTCTTGCGTCTGCCGGATGGCGTCGTCAAACGTCCCGCCATTCGTGATCAGCTTGTTGGCTCCCATCAAGGTCCGGGGGATTTCACCGGCAAGGCACGCGGAAAGCGCAATGAGCCCTTCACTGTATTGGCGGAGCAGGGCCTTATCCACGCGGGGCTTGTAGTGGAAACCGTCCAAGAAGCCCTTGGAGACAAGGCGAACTAGGTTGTGGTACCCTTCATTATTCTTCGCCAGCAGAATCAAATGGTGCCGGACGCGGGAAAATTCGGAATCTTTATCCCGGTGGTCTTTGGTAACATAGACTTCGCACCCGATAATGGGTTTGATACCGTAACTCTTGCAGGTCGTATAGAAATAAGCCGCACCGTACAGGTTGCCGTGATCGGTAATCGCGGTGGCAGGCATCCCGAAATCTTTGGCGCGTGCGCATAAATCGTTCAGACGAATCGCGCCGTCGAGAAGACTGTACTCAGTATGGCAATGCAGATGCACAAATTCGGACATGAAACAATCCCGTAAAAGATGGAGTGAGGAAGTACGGCGATAAGCCTATCAAAAGACGCGGGGCAGGCACAACGAACCTTTCTGGAAGGTTATAATAGAAAAACCTATAATAGAAGCTTGTCGATCGCCTTGCTTCGAGGTATAAACAACTCCATGATGCATGCCTGTGAAAACAATATACCTCCGTCTTGGGACGACATCAGGGCTCACGAAGCTCGCTTTGAGGGTTTTGCCGTCATGTTCCTGCGTGAACACCCCAGTGACATGCTTCGGCTCAAACGGGAACATACCTATAAAGTCTTAACCCATGCCCGTGCCATCATCGCTAAGGAGGGGCTTGCTTCCCAAGAGGGAAGGGCGGCCCTGCTTGCGGCACTTTACCATGATACGGGACGATTTCCCCAATACGTCCGTTGGCGCACATTCAGCGATGCCGAGTCTGAAAATCATGGCTATCTTGGCGTCCACGTCGTGAAAAAAGAGCATTTTCTGATGGGCGAACCCCAAAACATCCATAAATGGGTACTCACAGCCATTGCCTTACACAACAGATATGCACTCCCGGCTTTGCCGGAACCGTACCTCACTATTGCCCATGTTGTCCGGGATGCGGATAAATTGGACATCATGCGCATCATGGCCCAGCATCTTTCACAGCCCATCCCAACGCGGGACGTTGTCCTCCATGTTCAGGATGCTCCCCAATTATGGTCGCAATCCATTGTGGATACGGTTCTTTCCGGGAAAGTCCCCAGCTATCGCGATCTTCGTTATATAAATGATTTCCGAATATTACTGGGATCATGGATCCATGATCTCCACTTTAGGTCTTCAAAGAAAGCATGTGTAGCGTCTGGATTTCTTCAAGAAGTCCTTAAAGGTTTACCTTCGACACCGGAATTGCAGCCCGTAACAGCATATCTGCTCAATGAGTTCTCCACTATAGGAAATCTCCGTGGCTGACTTTTTTCACCCGTCGCTCCAGCGGGACATCAAGCGATTTTGTTCACGGCATGGGCTGAATGGATCCCGTATTTACCATACCCCCAGGGACTTTTGGAATGACGAAAGAGCAGGGGAACAAGCTGTTTTCGTGTGTCTGCTGCACCAAATGCCTTTCGGGGAGGCATTGAAACTGGTAAGGGTTGCACAGCAATATTCGAGGGGTGTCCTCCTTATAGATTACAAGTTGCCGGAAAGGAAATCTAGATTTTCCCGCATATTGGCTTGGGCATTGTTTCGAACGGATAGACACACATTATGAGTTGTACAAACGCTTTATGCGGCATGGCGGTATTGAAGGCGTTGTCCATCAGTTAGGGGTCGTTCCTTTGAGGAGGGATATTTTTTGGGGTGGGGCGATTGCCGCAGTGTGGATTGTATGATATTCTATAATATAGAAGTAAACAAAAATTTACATAATTCCCATTATGCGTCATTTTTACACTTGCCACAAGATGCGTCCTTAGCGTAAAAATACTTTCTTTCGTTACCCTCATTCAAGGACACACTCATGGGCATTCTCAGTGCTAGCTGCAGTTTTACCCGGTTCAAAATTACGGAACCCGTTCCTAAAGAACTCTGGATGGAAATCCCCGCAAAGCTCCGGCAATTTGCCTTTCAGGATATCGACGATATCGCCGAGGAACGTGCATGGGGATGGACAAGTTTTGAGGATATGCTCGATATGCAATGGCGCTCTGCTCCACCAGAAAAAGGTGCGTACCTCGCTTTTGCGCTCCGTCTGGACACGCGCAGGATTCCTCCTGCCGTCCTGAAAAAATATGTTACGATTGCACTCCGTGAAGAAGAAGCCCGCATCAAGGAACAAGGGAAAAAATTCATCGCCCCGGGATCGGAAAAATGAGCTTCGGGATCAGGTCAAACTGCGCCTCATGGGACGTTTTCTCCCTATTCCTGCCGTATTTGACGTGGCGTGGGCAACCGATACCAACATCGTCTATTTGGCATCCACTCAAACAAAACTCATTGAACTTTTCATGAACCATTTTACATTGACTTTTGATCTCCACTTGGAGCCGATGACGCCGTACGCCTTGGCAGCCTCCATGCTGGACGAAAAAACTTTGGCCCGGCTAGATGATTTTGAACCCACCAGCTTTGTATAAGGGGCCGACAATGAATGAACCTTATCTCGGCCAGACGACAGACATGGTGCTCGGCCAAGAATTCCTGACGTGGCTTTGGTTTCGTAGTGAAACGCAACCTATGGGGTTTAAAGATAAAGAAGGCGTGCCTTTTTCCATAAACCTTGAACAGCGGATCGTTGTCCAGGGAGGCGAAGGGGAAAATCTGGAAACGGCCTCCGTGTCCGGTTCCCTTTCCCAACTGCGTGAAGTCCGTCTTGGTTTGCGAACCGGCAAAAAGGTGACGAGGGCCCTTGTCCGTTTTGAACGGGAAGAATTGGCTTGGCAAGCCACTGTAAAGGCCGAAGATTTTTCTCTTGGCAGTTTCAAGACGCCAAAGGTGGAAAGAGAAGAAGATGACGATCCCGATGCCGCCTTTCTTGAAAAAATGTATCTGATGGAGCTCTGTCTGGGGCTCTTTGACGCTTGTTACAAGCAGTTTTTGGATATCCGCCTTTCCAGCCTTTGGAATAAGGAAGTTCAAGACATGTCCACATGGATGAGTCAGCAGGCATAGCCCACAGCGCTGGAGGCGACCATGTTCACGAACGAGACAACTTCCTTTATCCTCCGTTGCGTTCGCAAAACAATTTGGATGCTTCTGGTGCTGTGGGGGATTACCCTCGTCAGCTTCTTCGTTATCCATCTGGCTGCCGGGACGCCGACGGATATGCAGACGACGCTGAACCCTCTTGCGGGGGAGGCGGCGCGGGCCCGTCTTGAAGCGCTTTATGGGATTGATCGCCCTTTGTATGTCCAATATTTCGATTGGTTGTCGCGGATCGTACAGCTTGATTTCGGAAACTCCATGTCCAGTGATGCTCGCCCCGTTATAGAAAAAATAGCTGAGCGTCTTCCCCTGACTATCGGCATCAACGTGATTTCTCTCCTGTTGACGCTGCTCATCGCCATTCCCATCGGGGTCATTTCCGCATGGAAACAGGGCTCACTGTTTGACAAGGGAATGACGGTACTCGTCTTTCTCGGATTCGCCATGCCGGGCTTTTGGCTTGCGCTGCTTCTCATGCTGTATACGGGTTTGGAACACCAATGGTTGCCTATTTCCGGTTTGATGTCCCTTGATTATGAATCGCTGTCCTTCTGGGGGAAGCTGATGGATCTGGGCAGGCACCTTGTTTTGCCCATTACCGTCATCACGGTGGGAAGCGTTGCAGGCATGTCCCGCTTTATGCGTTCATCCATGCTGGAAGTCTTGCGGCAAGACTTTATCCTCACAGCCAAAGCCAAAGGGCTGCCTGCACGTGTGGTTATTTTTCGGCATGCTCTGCGCAATGCGCTCCTCCCGGTCATTACCCTGCTCGGCCTTTCCGTGCCCGGACTTATCGGAGGCAGTGTCATTATTGAAACCATCTTTGCCCTGCCTGGTTTGGGGCAGCTTTTCTATGCTGCGGTCATGGCAAGGGACTATCCTTTGATTATGGGAAATTTAGTTCTCGGCGCCGTACTCACGCTCGCGGGCAATATGCTTGCTGATATCGGATACGGACTCGCAGATCCCCGGATTCGCGCTCAGGGGAAACGCCAATGACCGTAGACAAGACGTTCTTCACCCCGCTCTGCAAGCGCCTTGGTGCCATCCTTTCCCGACGTGGAATGCTCTTTATCGGCCTTGGCATCGTCATCATCATGTCTGCTGCCGCCCTCCTCGCCCCGTGGCTTGCCCCCTATGATCCTACGGCGTTACACCTCAAATCCATCTTGATGCCGCCGAGCGCGCAGTTTCCCTTTGGGGACGGATGCCTTGGGCCGGGATGTACTCTCGCGCCTGCTTTACGGCGCGCGTGTCTCGCTTTGGGTAGGCTTTGTTTCCGTCAGCATCTCCATAGCCATAGGTATTACCTTGGGGCTGCTCGCCGGCTATTTTAGGGGGATCGTCGATGAAATCATCATGCGCGGCGTCGATGTCATGCTTTGTTTCCCCCTCTTTTTTTCTTATCCTTGCCGTTATTGCATTTTTAGAGCCAAGCCTGAATACGATTATGGTAGTTATCGGACTGACATCATGGATGGGGGTGGCTCGGTTGGTTCGCGCTGAAACCCTCTCCCTGCGCGAACGGGATTTTATCGCGGCCGCCCGCTTGGCCGGTACCCGCCCTTTTCGCATTATGGTCATGCATATCCTTCCCAATGCACTGACTCCAGTCCTTGTCTCCGCCACACTCGGCATCGCCGGGGCCATTTTGGTGGAATCTTCACTCAGTTTTCTGGGGCTAGGTGTCCAACCGCCGGATCCCAGTTGGGGGAACATGCTGATGGAGGGCAAGGACGTCCTCGAAATCGCACCGTGGTTATCCTTGTATCCGGGGCTTGCCATTCTGATCACTGTCTTGGGATACAACCTGCTGGGAGAAAGCCTACGGGATACGCTTGATCCTCGGCTCAAGCGGTAAACGCAAACCAGCCCTTCCCTCGCGGCTTGCATCATTCGAGTAATCCCCCTATGGTGGCTCTCGTTCGCGGTGAAACCTGCGAACGGCCTTGCAAGTCATGACCTTTCTTCGTACGAGTATTCCTTATTATGCTTGAATATTTGCATATTCGTGATCTCGCCTTGATATCCGACATGGAACTGGAATTTGCCCCAGGCATGAATGTTCTTACCGGGGAAACAGGGGCTGGGAAAAGCTTCATTCTGAAGGCGCTCAACTTTTGATGGGGGAGAAACTCGGTGCGGACATGGTTCGTCCGGGAAGGGAGAGGGCTCAGGTCGAGGCCCTTTTTATGCGTTCCGGGGAAGAGTTCATCGTCCGCAGGGAACTGATTGCGGAAACCGGGCGCAGCCGTCTGTTCATCAACGATACGCTGGCCTCCCAAGAAACCATCAAAGAACTGCGAACCACCCTTCTCGTCCATACGAGCCAGCATGGGCAACAAAAACTGCTCCAACCGAATTTTCAGGCCAAGTTGATTGATGACTGGATGAACCGGCCCGATCTTTTGGCGACACGAAACACTCTGGTAAAAGAACTCAAGGAAGCGGTCGAAAAAAAAGGAAGCGCTCCGTATTCGTTTCAGGGATCTTGCGGATCGCCGGGAGCTTCTTGAAATGCACCTCGCGGAGATTAAAAAAGTCGATCCGGCTGAGGGCGAAGAAGAACAGCTCGAAGCTATGCGCGCTGAGTGGCGTGGGACTGAGCAATTGCGGCGGCATTACGAGCGGGCGCAAATGCTCCTGCGTGGCGATGAAACAGGCCTCCTCGAACAGATCGGGCATCTGGAGCACGCACTGGAATTGCTGGCTGGAGATGATGAGGATATGGCCGCATACCTTGAATCGGTAGTCGCTTTTCGCCAGACGGTTGCCGAGCTGGAGCGGAAACTGCGCCGCCCTCCCCTGCCACAAACGGATATCGATCCGGAACAGATAGAAGCCCGGCTTTTTGGAACTGGCCCAACTCAAACGTAAGCTCCACCGGACACTTCCAGAGATTCTTGCCCTCAGGGAAGAATTCAGGATAATCTTTCGTTTCTTGACGCCTGCAAACTGGATATCAGGCAAGTAGAAAAACAGGAAAAGCAGCTTCAGGAACAACTCGCGAGTGTATTTGGCACATGTTCAAATCCCGAACGCCGAAAGGCGGGAGTGTCTTTCACCCAAAAGTTGGAAAATGAGCTGCAGGGATTGGGCTTTTCCCAATATGTCCGGGTCATCGCAGAATGGTCGGAAGTGGAATTGTTCCCCGGATGTATGGAAGACCGGGTCAGGCTTTTGTGGTCTCCCAATCCCGGTCAGCAACCGCAGCCTCTGGACAAAATCGCCTCAGGCGGCGAACTGTCCCGATTCATGCTCGCGGTCGTTTCCGTACAGGAACACGATGAAGAAGCCACGCTTATTTTTGACGAAGTGGATGCCGGAGTTGGTGGGCTCACCCTCAACAAGGTTGCTGAGCGGCTCGAAGCTCTTGCACAACATCGGCAGATGCTTTTGATTACGCATTGGCCGCAGCTTGCCTCCAGAGCCCTTCGCCACTTCCGCGTGACGAAGCAGGTCAAAGACGGCAAGACCTTTACGCAATGCCTCCGTCTTGATGAAGGAGAACGGAAAACGGAATTGGCGCGTATGGCCGGTATTGAAAGCTGATTTTCCCTTAATAACAATACATAAAAAAGAAGAGCGAACATCCCCTTCCTTTTTTTACATCAAAACCAGATGCGTTACGCGGCGGCTTTGGCAGCGTTGAGAGCCTTGGCAAGGCGAGAAATCTTGCGGGCGGCCTTCTTCCAATGGATGACGCCCTTGGTGGCGGCCTTATCCAGAGAAGAGGTGGCAGTGCTCAGGAGCTGCGCGGCGGTAGCCTGATCATCAGCCTTGATAGCGGCGCGGACAGATTTCACCACATTCTTGATGCGGGTCTTGACGGTACGATTGCGAGCAGCGCGCTTCACGCTCTGCTTATGACGCTTGATAGCAGACTTGTGGTTGGCCACGATTTCCCTCCGGGGTACGTCTTGCTGCGTCCGAGACGCGGCGTGGTTGCAGTTTGAATTGATGTCCTTATCTTCTTTTACGTATTCAGTCAAGTCTTTTCAGGAAGCCAAGTTCCTGTGCAGCCGCGCAGAACCGTTCCGAATGCGTTATGGCGATGGCTCCCCGACCGGACTACGTCAGAGAGCCATGTGGGGCTAAAGTTGCAGCGCCGAAAAATCGGCAAGCCGCTCCATGCGCAGGGTTAATGCCTTAAGCATATTAAGACGGTTGGCGCGAAGATCAGGATCTTCGCACATAACCATGACCTTATCGAAAAGCTCATCTACAGCCGGTCGAAGTGCTGCCAGCATGGAGAAAAGCGCATTAAAATCGTCATTTGCCCAGGCAGCATCAAACGCAGCAAACATCTTTTCCAGAGCTTCCGCAAGCCCTTTTTTCCGCCGGTTCCTGCAACAGTTCACGTTTCCACGTACCCTGAAGAACCACACCGGCTTCATGGCCCTGCTTACGGATGATATTGGCGACGCGCTTGAACGTCTGTGCGGCCTGCGGGAAATCATCCTGCCGACTCATGGTTTCCAAAGCACCGAGACGTTGGCCGAGAGCCCATACGTTGTCGGGATCAACAGCGGTCACGGCCTCGACAAGCAACGTATCCTTACCCTGCGTCAGGAAATAGTTCTTTACACGGGCAATGAAAAATTCATTCAGTTTCACGAGCGCTTCGGCGGGGGCCAGCTTCCACTTCCGATCGCCGTACAGCTTCTGTGCTTCCACGAAAAGCTCTTTGACGTCAAAACGGTAGCCACGCTCAAGCATGATACGGGTAATGCCGAGAGCACAACGCCGGAGCGCATAGGGATCGGCCGCACCTGTGGGGATCATGCCCAGCCCAAAGCATCCGACAAGCGTATCCACCTTATCCGCGATCGACAGGATGGAGCCAAGCCCTGTGGCCGGAACGGGCGAATCAGGGCCGGAGGGCAAATACTGTTCGGCAAGAGCGGTTGCGACGGCTTCCGTTTCTCCCTTTTTACGGGCATAAATTCCGCCCATGACACCCTGCAACGTATCGAACTCGCCGACCATAGCGGAAACCAAGTCCGCCTTGGAAAGCCGCCCGCCCGCGCGGCCTGTTCCTGATCCTGCTGCACCTTCTCGGCAAGCCAGCGGCATAGCGCGCTGATACGGCGGCTCTTTTCGCCCATACTCCCCAAAGGAGCAAGGAATGTGACCGCATCAAGCGCTTCCAGCCACTCATCAAACGTAGCTTCAAGATCGGTCTTCCAGAAAAACCGCCCGTCTTCAAGGCGGGCGCGGAGCACGCGTTCCCATCCCTTTTTGACAAGGGAAAGATCTTTCGGGCGCAGATTCAGAACAGTCAGGAAGTGCGGCATGAGCTTGCCAGAAGCATCTTCCACCCCAAAGCTCTTCTGGTGTTCCTGCATACTGGTCAGCAGGACTTCACGGGGCAACTCAAGAAAAGCAGGATCAAAGTCCCCCAGCAACGGCACGGGACACTCAACCAACCCTTGAACTTCATCAAGCAGGCCGTCGATCCAGATGATTTTGCCGTTGACCGCTTCCGCGATTCTATTCCCCTCGCTGACGATATAGGCGCGCCGTTCAGCCGCCTTCAGTTGAACGGCCCCTTCCTTTACGATGGTGGGTACGTAATCGTCCGCAGTCTTAATTGTAAAGGGTCCGGGGCCAAGCACACGATGCCCCCGCGTAACCCGTCCGGAAACGACCTTACCGATTTCAAACGGAACGACAACATCGCCCAACAGTGCAAGAACCCAACGAATGGGACGGGCAAACGCAAACTCGCCGTCTCCCCAACGCATGCGCTTGGCAAAAGGCAAGGCCGCAATAATGGACGGACACAAACCGGCAAGCACATCCAATGTAGGTACGCCGCCGGTTTTCTTCATCCCGGAAAGGTATTCCCCTTTTTCGGTTTGCGTCCTAGTCAAAACGGAAACGTCAATGCCGAGCGTCTTGGCAAAACCCTGAGCGGCTTTGGTAGGATTCCCTTCGGCATCGAACGCGATGCGGGCGGGCGGCCCCATAACCAGTTCTTCTTTGGTAGGCTGGGTATCTTCCAGCCCTTCCACAAGAACCACGGAGCGACGCGGCGTAGCGCAGGTATCAAGAAGGGAAAATGTATAACCAGCTTCTTCCAGCCCAACCGTGAACCGCTCTGCCGGTTCTTTTTCAACATTGGACAAAAAACGGGCCGGCAGTTCTTCCGTGCCGATTTCAAGAACAAAGGTGGACATTACCGCTTCCCTCCGAGCATGGGATACCCCATTTCCTTACGCTGCTCCGCATACAAACGCGCAACGGATGAGGCCAACGTACGCACACGCCCGATATAGCCGGTGCGTTCCGTAATGGAAATAGCCCCCCGCGCATCCAGCAAATTAAAAGTATGGGAGCACTTTAAACAATAATCATACGCGGGCCAAAGCAGTCCCTGAGCAGCGAGGCGAAGACATTCGGCCTCGAACTGGTCAAAGTGCTCACGGTGCATGGCGGCGTTACTTTCGTCAAAGTTATAGCGGGACTGCTCAACTTCATTCTGATGGTAGATCTGCCCATAGGTCACATATTCGTTCCACTGGATGTCGTAAACGGAATCTTTCCCTTGCAAGTACATGGTCAGACGTTCCAAGCCATAGGTGAGCTCCGCGCTGACGGGCGAGAGATCAATCCCACCGACCTGTTGGAAATAGGTAAACTGCGACACTTCCATACCGTTCAGCCACACTTCCCAGCCGAGTCCCCACGCACCGAGGGTTGGAGATTCCCAGTCGTCTTCAACGAAACGGATGTCATGTTCTTCCTGATGAATCCCCAATGCGCGAAGGCTGCCAAGATAAAGATCCTGCACATCATCTGGTGAGGGCTTTAAAATGACCTGAAACTGGAAATAGTGCTGAAGCCGGTTGGGGTTTTCCCCATACCGCCCATCCGTGGGACGCCGGAAGGTCCACATAGGCGACATTCCACGGCTCAGGCCCGATAACACGCAAAAATGTCGATGGGTTAAACGTACCGGCACCACATTCTATATCCATCGGCTGAGCAACGACGCATCCCCTGCTCGCCCAATAGCGTTGCAGAGTGAGAATTACATCCTGAAAATACATGCTTCCTCCATGACAATAGCGGCACTCACCAGTGGGGGATTTCCTTCTGAAAAAGCGGCCACAACAGACCGTTTTTATACTCGGAATTTTTCGGATTACATTCTCCGAAAGCGCCCCTGTCCCAAGTCAGGCCCAAATGATACTGCACAAAGCCATCCACCGCTCTCGCGCACTCACGTCGTTCCGCCGGGAGCAATACTGCGTCCGCTCCTTCCAAGGAATCAGACGTCAAAAAATGCCAATGCAGGGGTGATACTTCCTGTACTTGGCGCAAAACGTCAAGGGTTTTGCCGCTGATTTCCACAATATTTCCTCGTCCGGAAGCACAATCCGGGCAAATGATGGTTCCTTCGGAAACCAGAAATCCGGCATGATCAAAATCTTTTTTTCCGCAAGAAACACATGCCGTCAAAGCGGGAGCATATCCCTGCTGAGACGCCAAACGCAACCGAAAGAGGATTGGAAGAATATCCTGAACGGTTTCGGACTGTTCGAGAAGTTCCAACGTATCCTTGAGAAGCAGGAATACCCCATCCGCACCATCCTGAGGAACACCAAGCGCTTCAACAAACCGGACACAGTTCATGAACATGCCCAGCCGATTCCAGTCCGTCCGCAAACGTCGGGGGCCACGAATCAGATTGCCTTCCTGTAAGGAGAGGTACATCCCGTTTCGAGTCGTCTTGGTGCTGATCTGGAGTTCGTTAAAAAGATCCAGACAGCCGCAGAATCGTTTGCGACTCCGGCTGCCGCCAAAGGCGAACGCCGAGACGATACCGTGGCGGCGCGTCAACATGCGCAGCCAAAGATCCGCTTCCCGAAAGCGCCCTACCCCCAAAACAAGGGCTGTGTCGGACCATTCCATAGATTAATTCTGAGCGTCATTGGGGAACGTGACAGTCTTGACCTGACCAATTTTTCCTACAGGGGGCAGTTCCTTGCCGTCGTACGTGAGCAGCATGGCTCCCGCATTGCCCAATTTTATAACAAGTTTTTCCTGAAAGTCGACACTCAGGGTATCTCCTTTATGCATGATCCGCTGGCTGTTTTTGCCGTCTGCGGTCGTCGAAACCCAGCAGTCGCCCTGTGCCGTCAACAACATACTGTGCCCTGTAACCTGAGGCGTCTCTTGCGCTGTTGACATCTCCGTTTCAGCAGGCAGGGGCGTTCCACCCAAAACAATCGGTTCCTCTGATGCCGAAGGAAGCGTCGCGTTCACAACCGGCCCTGCAGAAACGGCAGGCGTCGTGACCACAGCAGGAACCGCTTCGGGGACAATCGTAGAAGACACCGCCGACGAGTCCACTTTTTCCTGACTCGCCATATTGCTGGAAAGTCCTGGAATGCTGTCGCGAAAATACCATGCCCCTCCCGCAAGGAACAGTGCGCACAAAAGGATGGCAAGCCAAGGCACATGCCTTTCCTCGCGACGTGCCGCAGTGGGGACAACACGGACTTCCTGTTCACGCAGCTCTTCTTCTGGATCTCTGAGCAGCGCGCACGCAGCGTGGGTAATGCTGTCGTCGACGGCAAGGAGTTTCGCATACGCCCGAATGAACCCCGGGCATATACGGCGTGGGGCATAGCTTCCATGTCGCCTTCCTCTATGGCTTTAACCAGCCGAGAGGTAATCTTGAGTTGCGCGGCAACATCTTCTTCCGCCAGCCCCTTATGAATACGCCTCTCACGAAGCAGAGCCCCAAAATCTGCCAGCGTCCAAACAGTTTCCGTCTCTTCCATGCTGTGTCCTTTCGGAAATCGAATGCAAAGGGATAGTTATTGGCGGATCTCAACCACAGCCCGCTTGCGGAGCTGTTCACTGTATTCACGGAAGCGCTCTTGGAGCTTCGGTTCACGCAAAATCCTTTCGATCTGCGGCGTGGCTTCCTCCAAGGTTTGCCCCTCTCCGGACTCCATTGAGAGAAGCTTCAACTGTCCTTTCAGTCCGTTGTTCACTTCAAACAATCCGGAAACATCTCCCGGATTGAGCTGAGAGAGGCGATCCTGCCATGTAGGATCAAGGCTGTTCCAATCCACAACACCCACATCGCCACCTTCCTGAGCGCGAGGCCCCACGGAAACCTGACGAGCGGCCTGTTCAAAGGAGAGCTTGCCGCTACGGATGCGGGCGGCAAGCGCCTCGGCATTTTCCGTGGGCGGATATACGATAACCGCGAAACGAACTTTCTGGTTATTCATAAACGTTTGCTTATGCAGATTATAATAATCTGCGATTTCTTCTTTCGTCACAATGACTTTACGGCCGACCATGTTGGCAAGGAGGCGGTTCCGCAAAAGGCTGCTGCGGATGCGTTCACGGAAATCTTTCTCCGTCGTGCGCTGGATCTGGAGCTGACGCTGGAACTCTTCCGGCGTCATTTTATTGCGTGACATGATTTGTTGTATTTCATTATCCACTTCGCTGTCGCCCACCGAAATTTTAAGGCGTTGGGCTTCCTGCGTCAGGATAATGTTGTTGATCATGCGTTCTAGCGTTACCTTGGTTAGTTCTTCTATCGCGGCGGCCTGATTGGGATCTTTAGGATTCAATCCCCGCCGCATGGCTTCGGGGGCGGTTTCGGCCTGTAAGTCAAACACTGTTATCATTTCGCCGTTCACAACGGCGGCAACGCCATTGATGGCGGCGTGTGCGGAAGACGTGATCAAAAACACCAAAAGAAACGCAGTACTGACGATGCGCACGCTATGCTCCTTGATATTCTGGCTTTGGGATTGAAACACTCCCATCCTTGTTTCGTAACACTGGGCACACAAAAAGATTTCCTCAGGAGGAACGTTTTTCGGAATGCGTTCGATCCGATGGAAAACCTTCTTGATATGCTGCCTGTGCGACAATTGTTAGGCAAGATACGCTGATTCCTGCCAACTTGCAACGCCAAGACTTTCTAACGCTTCCGGGCATATCAGTCCGCCAGAAGCGTTCCCAGCGCAAGCCTGGCGGCATCCAACCTGCTTGGGGCAGGCAACTGCATATCCAGCTTCAACTCTAGACTTGATGGGGGAATCAGTTTGGCGTTGCCTTTTTGGGCACTCAAGAACGGCACCAGTTTTTCGGGGGCGATAGCGGTCTGCTTCTCATCCCACAGAATGCGGATCCGATCTTCATATACGTCGGCTTTCAGGGCTTGAGCACCGCTCAGGAATTGTTTAAGCGCCAATACCGCTATAAAGACTTCCAAGGGCTGCGGCAAAACGCCAAAACGATCTCGGAGCTCAAGTTCGAGTTCTTGGCGGGCCTGGGCATCCGGAGCAGCGGACAGCCGCTTATACCAGCGCAGGCGTTCCCGCCCATCTGTAATATAGTCCTCGGGGATATGGGCGGTAAGCCCTAAGTTGAGCTCCGTTTCAACCTGTAACGAGACGCCGCCATTTTTGATCTTGTTGACGGCTTGTTCCAGCATTTCAAGATACAGTTCAAGCCCCACACGCCCCATATGACCGGACTGAACCTCACCAAGGATATTTCCGGCGCCACGCAGCCGCAGATCTTCCATTGCAACCTGGAAGCCTGCCCCCAAATAATCCATATCAAGGATGATACGCAGACGTTCTTTCGTTGCGGCCGGCAGGCGTTCCAAATCCGAAACAACGAAACAGGCAAAAAGCCTGCCGATCTGACCGCCCCACCCTGCCCCGCAACTGGTACAACTGCCCCAGACCGAAAAGATGCGCCTGATCGACGATCAGCGTATTGGCCCGAGGGAAGTCCAGCCCCGACTCAACAATAGCGGTACAAACCAGAATATCCAATTCGCCATGCCAAAACGCGTGCATGGTTTCTTCAAGCTTCTTTTCCGGCAACTGTCCATGCGCCATACCGATGCGCGCATTTGGAGCCAGTTCCTTGACGAACTCGACGACCCGTTCCAGTCCCTGCACCCGGTTATGAACCCAAAAAAACTTGCCCCTCACGGGACAATTCCCGTTCAATCACCTGCCGGAGCGTTGCCTTGTCCCGCTCCAGCAGCGCCGTGGATACGGGTTTGCGTTCTGGAGGTGCCGTCTCGATGACTGAAAGCTCACGTACCCCGGACATGGATAACTGAAGCGTCCGGGGGATCGGTGTAGCCGTCAATGTGAGCGCATCGACATTCTTTTTGATCTTCTTAAGCTTCTCTTTGTGCCGGACACCGAAACGCTGTTCCTCGTCAAGGATAAGCAAACCAAGATTCGGGAGAACCACATCGTCCGAAAGGAGCCGATGTGTGCCGATAAGAATATCGATCTGTCCTGAAGCCGCCGCCTTGAGCACTTCTTTCTGCTTGGCCGAAGAAACGAAACGGCTTAGCAAGCCGACATTGAGCGCGAAACCCGAAAGCCGGGAGCGAAAGGTCTGATAATGCTGCTCGGCAAGGACCGTTGTAGGACACAATAGCGCAACCTGACGCCCTTCTGAAGCGGCTCTGAAGGCCGCCCGTAGGGCAACCTCCGTTTTGCCGAATCCCACATCTCCACAGACAAGCCGATCCATAGGCTCTGGCTTTTCCATGTCAGCCAGGACGTCCTGTATAGCTTTCGCCTGATCGGGCGTTTCCTCGAAGCCAAAAGACGCTTCAAATTCATGGTACAATTCCCCAAGAGGGGGATACCGGAAGCCCTTGGCCACCTTACGCCATGCATACATTTCGATCAAATCTTCGGCGATTTTCTCAATAGCTTTGCGGGCTTTTTCTTTGCCGGACTGCCAAGACCCACCGCCCAGACGATCCAGTGACGGCTGCGTTTCCCCTCCACCTTTAAAGCGTTGGATGAGGGAAAGGCGATCCACGGGAACATAAAGCCGATCATCCCCAGAGTAGTGCAGCAGCAGGAAATCGTTGGCCGTACTGCCTGTCTCCATACGCAACAGGCCCCCGAAACGGGCAATGCCCGTAGTCCCGGTGAACCAGCAAGTCGCCGGGCTTCAACTCATCATACCGGTCGAGCCCTTTAAAGGCTCCTGTAGGAACGCGGCGGCTTTTTTCCGCGTGCGGCTGGAGGAGGTCTTCCCCAAGTAGGATGCTCTGATCCCAAATCAGTTCAGCGCCAGCCCGAAACGGTGCCACCAAAGCGAACAGGCCATGCTGTTCCGCCGAATACCGCAGTAAAGGGGGCCAAACCATCCTGAGAAGCAAGATTCAAAAACTTTGTACGGCTCTTTTCGGAAGCAAAGCACAAAATCGTCTGCCGCTTGTCGATCTGCCACCGTTTCAGTGACTGAACGAGTGTCTGCCAAGGGCGATCCTGCTCCGCAATCGAAGGAAACAGATCCTCGAACGAAGAAAGGCTCCGTTCCGGCAGATCATGGGCTTCTTTAGCGACGCCCATCACCAGAGGTTCCGCGTGAATACAGGCGAACCGCTCGCAAGCACTTTCCGCATCGTTTGCGCCGCGTATGGCTAAACGTTGCGGCTGAGGGCGGCCTTCCACATCCTGCGCTTCAAGGGCTTCCGTCCAAAGGCATTCCGCTGAAAACAACATATCCCGAAGCTCGGTGAGCCCCGGCAAGACCCATACTGTATCAGCAGTAAGCCATCCTTCCAGATTGGTCGCCGTGTCATAATAACAACAACCCGGCAATAATCGAAAATCACCTTGCTCTTGTAAGCGCGTCAGCCCAAACCGTTCATTTTCAGTCAGCATGCTTTTTTGAAACAGGCTGTTCCAACGGGCCTGCATTTTTGCTTGGTCTGCGGGTGACTGTCGAATAGGTGACACGGGAAGAATCCGTACTTCGGAAAGATTTGCCTTGGAACGCTGGCTCACAGGATCGAAAAGGCGAATGTCTTCTATAAGATCTCCAAAAAATCAAGACGTATGGGCTTATCATAACCGGGAGGCATGATGTCGAGGATATCACCACGTCTGGCGATCTCTCCCGGATTCGAGACCATGGAGACGCGCTCATAGCCCCACTCAACGGCCTGTTCAAGGAGCATATCCAACGAGACGTCTTCCCCCCGGATGAGGTTAATCTCCCGATTCTCAAAAAAATCCAGAGGGACAAGTTTGGGAAGCAAGTTATCGGCGGTCAGGATAAGCCCTTTGGCCTGTCCACTACGTAAGGCGTATAGGGCGGCCAAACGTTCCGTCCAGCCCGCACGGTTGACCGAGCGAGGAGGAAACGGCGGTAATGACGTCCAACCACTTTTATGAAGGGCATCCGGCAAAAAGTCCCCGCTGGACAACTCAGGAGAGAAGAGCCGTATTAAGGCACGGGCGGTAAGCAATTCATCCCTGTTTTTTACAACCCAAGCCACACCACGGCCCTGTTGGAACATATCTACGCAAAGCCGCGCCTGTGTAACCAGCCCCGCACGCGCAACGTGTATCCGCCCGTCCTTGAGGTGAGCGATCTCGGCTATCACATCTGTATACACGAAAGTACCTCGTCAACCATTGAACGTCATTCCCAAATCACACGGAATCAATGAAGCTTTCCCACCAATTGTCAAGCCTCGCTCCGCATGGCGATGATCCGGGACAAAAGCTGAAAATAAAACTATTCTTATACTTTTAAACAAATGGACAAGCAGAAGAATTGAATAGGTGAAGGCCCCACTCTTGTCCAAAGGCAAAATGATTATGGAGGCTGGACAAGTCAGCTTCTTAGGTTAGGGCATCATAATCTAACAGCAGGCGCACGGGTTATGAAAAAAATCAATTGATCAAAATGAGATGTTTTGATGTCCCCGTAAGCGGACGAGCCCCTGATGCGGTGATTTCCAGCGTATGCTCAAGGCCAACCATCCCGACACCGGGGATGCCGATTTTCGGCTCAATGGCGACAACCATGCCCTGTTCCAACGGGGCGGTAAAGCCTTTAGCAAAAACCGGGGTCTCATCGACAGTCAAGCCTATGCCATGTCCCAAGAATGGAACCTTGTCACGCCCTAATCCCATAAATCCATCCATTTGCCCTTCTCGTTGGGCAATGGCACATGCCCCTGCCCATATTTCTGCCGGAACAGCTCCCGGCTTCAAAGCTGCTGCGGCTTGTTCAAAAATCTCAACGCACACGGCATGCGCCCGCCGAACAGAGTCGGGGATCGTGTCGGCCGTACCACTCCAATACACCTGTGTCCTATCCGTATTATACCCTTCCACGTTGAACCCCATATCAATGGAAAGCAAAGCGCGTTCCTGCCAAAGGCGTTCAGCATTTCCCATAAACGGAACGGCCGGACACATACCTTTGCAACCAAGGGGGCCATTATAATAGGTTGGATAAATGCCGGACGTTTCAGCAGAGGCATAACCAAAAAAATTTTCCTCACCCGGCGCATTCATCCGCAACATGCCGCTCCCGCCGCACATAAACACCGCTTCCACATACTTTCTTGCAATATCAAACTCGCTCATGCCGGGGTGTATGCACTCTGGGAGAACTTCATCCAACACTTTTGCATGCAATGCCCCGCATCGACGAAGTCTTTCAAGTTCCCACTCAGATTTTACGGATCGAACCTGAGCAAGGACAGCATCGCAGGAAGTGAATCGTACGCCTTCCATACGGCTTTGCAGCATCTCCGCCATCGACCAGTTGAATCCATTTTTATCAACGGCAATGACTGGAGAAAGCGGACTTCCGCACCCGGCGCACAGAGAGGCTATTTCTTTATATGACTTAAAGGGGAAAATGTGATGCAAGGGAGATTCCATTTGCGCACGTTCTACTCCCTTGCGGAGTAATAACACGGGTTCTCCTGCAACGGGCAGCCATATGAGCCCCACCCCTAGTGTTCCTGTCAAATAGTAAATACCAAGCCGGGAAGTAACGAGCATCCCCCCTGCATCAGGAGCGAGCGTGCGCAACAGACGACGACAGTGGGTATGCCGAAATTCTATTTCTCCAAGCGGTAACATATCAGGGCTCGCCATGATCAGCTCTCCTTACAATAAGCTCGTTTTATTCCGTTTTAACGGATTTTTTTGCGTCATTGATCCTTGGAATTTTCCTCATTTTGTTTTTCATTGCAATAGCGGGGTTGAAATATGTTTTTGGAATTTTGGGAAATATTTTTATTGGTTGAGTTGTAGGATATTTGTTGTTATAAATTTACATAATTTTAAAAACTATGGGCTAGTTAAAAACATCAAAAAGGCTTTTACTAACTAGCTGAAAAGCAAATCTTTCCATGTTATCCCAGACGAAGAATACATACCTAAAACCTTTTCATTGCCTTTATTGGCATAACCTACTAAACTTTCCTGCACTCTTTTTGTGAGGTTCATCATGTTGCAGACGTTTCTTTCCGACGGCAGGATGCGCGAATTTCTGACCCAAGCCCGTACAATTGCCGTCGTCGGAGCAAAAAATAAAGAAGGTCAACCTGTTGATCGCGTTGGGAAATATCTCATCCAAGCAGGCTACCAAGTGATTCCGGTTCATCCTGTACGCAAAGACGTGTGGGGACTGCAAACCTATCCTTCGCTTGCCGAAGTACCTTTCCCCATTGACATCGTTAATGTATTCCGGGCGCCGCAATACTGCCCTGCTCATGCGCGGGAGACTGTGGCGCTCTCCCCCGTCCCCAACCTGTTTTGGATGCAGGAAGGCATTGTGAGCGCTGAAGCCGCTTCCACTGCTGGTAAGGCGGGGATCGCCGTCGTCGAAGATTTATGCATCATGGTTGAACACAAACGCCTTCTAGGGAATTGATATCATGAAAAAAACTGTTTTTGACTGCCAAATGTGCGGTCAATGCTGCGAGGGGGAAGGCGGCATAATACTGAGCCCCAAGGATTTGAAGCGCCTTTATGAAGGCTTGAATCTCGAAAAACAGGCTTTCCTTGATGCCTACGGCGTTTTTCGGAATGGAAAATGGCAAGTAAAGACGGGTGAAGACGGGAATTGTATTTTTTTCCGGGCCGGACAAAGCTGTACCGTCCATGCCATCAAGCCAGATGTTTGCCGGGCATGGCCATTTTTCCGCGGAAACATGGCTGATGCCGAAAGCCTCCATCTGGCCAAGGCTTTTTGCCCCGGTATACGCCCTGATGCAACGCATGAGGAATTCGTAGAGGAAGGCCGGGCTTATCTGGAAGAAAACGGGCTCGTGGCCTCTGATCCCGAGCATGAGGGGCACGCCCTTCTGCCGGTTTCCAACACAGGCTCTTCCTTTTAACTTTTCAGGATTCCTGCCCAAACCTTCTGGGCGGGTTTCATGCTTCCGCCTCAGATTGTTCTGAAGACGCCAGCACTATACGACCTCTTACACAGGAGATTTTGGATCATGAATATCCTTATGTTCGGTCCCAACGGCAGCGGCAAAGGCACGCAGGGGCGCTGCTCATTAAGAAGGCGTTTTGGTTTGGCCCATATCGAATTCTGGAGCCATTTTCCGCGAACATTGTGGGCGGTGGAACCGAACTCGGCAAAAAGGCTAAGGAAGTTATGGATCGCGGCGAGCTCGTCCCTGCACTCCATTACCATTCCTATGGTCCTTGAAACCCCTGAAGACCAAAGGGACTGACGGTTGGCTGCTTGACGGTTTCCCCCGCAATATCGCTCAGGCGGAACAGCTGCACAAAGCGATGCAGGAACAGGGTATGAAGCTTGACTATGTGGTGGAAATCGATCTGCCCCGCAACATTGCCCGCGATCGCATTATGGGCCGCCGGGTGTGCAAAAACGACGGCAATCATCCCAACAATATCTTTATTGATGCCATCAAGCCCAACGGGGACGTCTGCCGGGTCTGCGGCGGCGAACTCACGGCCCGTGCTGACGATCAGGATGAAGCCGCAATCAACAAGCGCCACGATATTTATTACGATGACAAAAAGGGGACATTGGCATGCCGCCCACTACTTCAAGGCGCTGGCCGAAAAAGGTGAAACCAAGTATATCGTCCTCAATGGCCAAGGCACGATCGACAGCATCAAAGAAACACTTACCAAGGAACTGGGGCTGAACTAGTCTTTGCTTTCCAAACGGCAGGCCGATCGAAAAAATTCGATCGGCCTGCCGTTATAAAAAGAATGCGTGACCGGTTATGGAAAAACCATGAGCAGCTCAGTGTGGCCGGTCATTTCTTCAATCCGTTTATCAGTCATACGGAATCCATTTTTTCGGTAAAAGGCGACTGCCCGTTCATTTTCCGCATAAACGGAAAGCTCTAGTGTATCGCGCATTTTTTTGGCTAGAGCTAGC